>Ga0210396_10000433_pt1 | contig 56185 bp, 48 predicted proteins | sample IncBWH17OmetaG_FD_155466 | JGI IMG/M metagenome (GOLD analysis project Ga0210396, IMG submission 155466) | Forest soil microbial communities from Barre Woods Harvard Forest LTER site, Petersham, Massachusetts, United States - Inc-BW-H-17-O ... | reverse complement strand
TTCTTTCGTATTCCTGAAGTACAGGACTTTAAATACGGAGCAGGACAGTTTGTAATGCTAGATCTGCCAATAGATTCTAAAATAAAGACGCGTTCTTATTCCATTGCATCGGCACCAAACGGAACCAATACGCTGGAACTTCTTATTTCCCTTAATGCAGAGGGATTGGGAACTCCTTACCTGTTCAATCATATAAAGGTAGGCTCGCAATTGCCATTATCTCAGCCTGCGGGTAAATTTATGCAACCTGCTTTTACAAGTATTGATACTGATATTTGCATGATATGCACTGGTACAGGTATTGCACCGTTCCGTGCCTTTTTGCACGATATAAAGAACAGAGAAGTTCCCCATAAAAATATTGACCTGATTTTTGGAAGCCGTTTTGAGAAAGACCTTTTATACAGGGAAGAAATGGAAGAACTGGCTGATACTATAAAGGGTTTCCGTTACACTACTGTTCTGTCTCGTGAGGATAGCCCGACATATACAGGCGAAAAAGGATACGTGCATCAAGTGTATGAAAAACTTTATGCCGATAAGCGCCCTGCTTTGTTCTATCTCTGTGGCTGGAAAGTGATGATTAAAGAGGCACGCGATAAATTACAGGCTATGGGCTATGATAAGAAGGTTATAAAGTTCGAACTTTACGACTAAAATAGAACGCAGATGATACCGATGCAACAGATAACCGCGGATTAAATCAGTATACATCCGTTTGATCAGCGTTATCTGCGTTCCATTACAACTATTTCGCCCAAATTCTTACCTTTGTTAACCTAATAAAAGAGAGGATATGAAAACCGTATTTTTCAGGGAAGCGTTACGTGAAGCCATGGTAGAAGAAATGCGTCGTGATGAGCGCGTATTTTTAATGGGTGAGGAAGTAGCCCAATACAATGGTGCATATAAAGTGAGCCAGGGTATGCTTGATGAATTTGGCGCCCGCCGTGTAATTGATACCCCTATTGCCGAACTTGGTTTTACAGGTATTGGGGTAGGTGCAACTATGAACGGCCTTCGCCCTATTATAGAGTTTATGACCTTCAACTTCTCTTTAGTTGCTATTGACCAGGTAATTAACTCAGCTGCCAAGATGCTTGAAATGTCGGGCGGGCAATTGCCTATGCCTATAGTTTTCCGTGGCCCTACCGGTTCTGCCGGTATGCTTGCAGCACAGCACTCTAATTCGTTCGATAACTGGTATGCTAACTGCGCCGGATTAAAAGTAATAGTGCCTTCCAATGCTGCAGATGCAAAAGGTTTGCTGAAATCAGCTATTCGCGATGATGATCCTGTTGTATTTATGGAATCGGAGCAGATGTATGGCGATAAAGGAGAGATACCTGAAGGAGAATATTTGATTCCAATTGGTGTTGCTGATATTAAGCGCGAAGGAACCGATGTTACTATTGTTTGGTAAAATAATGAAGGTGGCTTTAGCTGCTGCTATTGAATTGCAAAAGGAAAATATATCTGCTGAAGTAATTGACCTCCGTTCTATACGCCCTATTGATTATGCAACGGTTATCAATTCTGTGAAAAAGACCAACCGTCTTGTTATATTAGAAGAAGCATGGCCACTGGGTTCTATTGCTACTGAAGTGGCATTTAAAGTTCAAAAGGATGCATTTGATTATTTAGATGCTCCCGTGCGCAGGGTTACCTGTGCCGATGTACCATTGCCTTATGCCCCAACACTTATTGAAGTTGCTTTGCCTAATGTGCCTAAGCTTGTGAAGGTGGTAAAAGAGGTAATGTATATCGCCAAATAAGGCAATGTTCACTATTAATTAAATTATGAAGAAAGTATTTCTATCACTTATTCTTGTTGCTGTTGCAGCCTGTGTATATTCATTTACGGGAGGCAAAGGTGATGAGTGCCCGAATGAAGGTAAGCCTAACCCTAAAAAGGGCAAGGGCGCTGTATTAAGGCCAAGAGAAAAGAATGTGAATAAGCATAAGAACAGGCAAAGTATTCCTACCGATGCCGATTATGATAAGACGGTTACTATTGAGAAGATGTATGATAGCAAAGATGATTCTTTGTGGAATGAAGATAAAGCAGCTTCTATAACCGGTTATATGTTCAGAGCGGTTAACAATGGTATGGAATCATGCAATTGTTATACCGAAGATAAAACCAAGTATAGCATCAATATTTATCTTTCTCCTACACCACTAGAAAAGAATACCCGCCTGGCAGATTGTATTGTAGTTGTTATAATGCCTTATTCTATGACTTTAAATAAAGACTGGACCGCAGATTATATAAATGAGAAACTTATTGGTAAAAGAATAACTGTATCGGGCTGGCTCATATATGATTTCCTGCATAGCGTAGGCTCTATTATGACAAATACGAATGGCTCTCAGCCCGAAAGGCGTACTATTTGGGGTATTTGCCCCATGACTGATTTAAGGGTTTCCGAATAATTAATTGCTGGGTGCGTGAAATGACTTCACGCCAATAAGCTGGTCGTAATAAATACCGACGGGCCGATAGTATGTATAAATTGTATATGTATTCTCGGTTTCTGAATGGTTACCTTCTAATACGGTACAATCGGCAACCTTCGAGTGATCTTTTAAGAAGGCATATTGATAATCATAGTATCCTTGTTTCAAATAAATATCTGCCTGGTATTCTTTTACACTATCAACATAGTGTAAGCGGAAAGATTTTCTGCACTGCCAATCAGATAACTGACCGAAAATATAAACGTTGCCTGTAGTAAAAGCTGAATCGATTGGCATATGGAAATGAACCAATGCATATTCGGAGTTTATTGGGTTGCTATCTGCATCTTTTGTTTCGATCAGGTATTGTCCGTCAAGATCAGGAAAAGTTATGTATGGGTCTTTTGCCCTGGGCTTATCAGGTCTTAGTTCAACTTCTGCATAATTATAATTCGGGACAAACCTTTCAATATGTTCGCTTATAAGCCGAAGGCTTGTCATGTCAAAATTGCGGAATTGGTTACATCCATCAAAAGAATTTCCAAAGTCGGCAAAGTATTGCAAGCCGGTATCAGATACAAATTGAGGTTGCACATTGCTTATTGCATTATCCCACCTTCCATTTTGGAGTATTATTACCTGCAAAGCATGAAAAGGGTCCATTACAGGATAACGAGACGTGTTAATGCTGAATTGGATATTTTGCTTGGTAAATAATTCTGCGCCTACGCCAGAGGTTTCGCGCGGGCGTATCATCAGCTTATTTTCATATACCATAAAACGACGGGTAATGACTACACTATCGGGGTTGTTATTAAGATAAACCTTCAGCAAATAGTTGCCCGATACCGTCATTTGCATATTGTTATTGGGTAATGTAATGCGGTAATGAGTATAGCGCTGCACAGTATTAAATGAGCTGGAGTAATCATTTATAAAGTCCTGTTCAAAGCCTTTAGAGTAGTCATACTGGCTGATGTCAGAAGGTTGCCAGTCGGCATCGCAGTGTATATAAGTGTAGTAATATGATTTGTAATCCCCATCCAAATCATCAAATTCAAAAACCAGTTGTTGGCCCGAATTAAGTTGAATAATAGGAGGAGAGAATTTCCAGGTTGACTGGTGCATTTGCACGGTCTTTATATAGCTGCGATATATGTGGTCCTCGTACCTTAATCTAAGTGAATCAGAATAATCGGTCCTATCATTCTGGGCGGCAAGTGGTTGGCTTGTGTAAAACAGGGCTAAAAAAATAAAAGTAAAAAGACTAACTTTGCGCATCTTGTTTTATAAGGTTACAAATATATAGCAGGAAAATTAACAAACACTATGAACGTATATTTCGACAACGCGGCTACCACAGCAATAGACCCTGAAGTATTGAAAGAAATGGTGAATGTGCTGGGCAATAAGTTTGGCAATCCTTCTTCTATTCATTCTTATGGTCGCGAGGCTAAGGCTTTAATTGAAAAAGCCAGAAAAACCGTCGCTACGTACCTTAACGCTTCCCCTTCCGAAATATTTTTCACGGGTGGCGGAACGGAGGCCGATAATATGGCAATCCGCTCAACAGTAGATACTTACAATATAAAACATATTATTTCAAGCCCGCTTGAACATCATGCTGTATTGCATAGCATTGAGGAGTTGCAGAAGGCGGGAAAAGTAAAAGTTAGTATTGTTAAGTTGAAGAAAGACGGGCATATTGATTTGCAGGACCTGGAGAGGCTTTTGAAAGAAAACTCCCGTTCACTGGTATCATTAATGCATGCCAATAATGAAATAGGTAATTTGTTACCTATTGAAGAAGTAGGAGAGTTGTGCGCCAAATACGATGCTATCTTTCATTGCGACACTGTTCAATCCGTTTGTCATTACCCAATTGACCTTCAAAAAATAAAAGTGCATTTTATAGCAGGTGCAGCTCATAAGTTCCATGGCCCGAAAGGAACAGGCTTTATTTATATAAATGGTAATTTAAATATACACCCGCTTATTTATGGTGGTGCACAGGAGCGTAACATGCGTGGCGGAACCGAGAATGTTGCAGGTATTGTTGCCTTGGCTAAAGCAATGGAGCTAGCGCATAAGGAAATGAAGGAACATGCTGTGCATATTCAGGGTATAAAGGATTATATGATTCAAAAACTGGAAAGTAGTATCCCCGGCGTTGAATTTAATGGCGATGCGAAAGGACGTTCACTATATACTGTGTTAAATGTAATGTTCCCGCCTACCGAAGATGCTGAAATGCTACTGATGAAGCTTGATATTAGTGGTGTGGCCTGTTCTGCGGGTAGCGCATGCACATCAGGTAGTTTAAAGGGTTCACATGTTATTGAGGCATTAGGAATTGATGTGGGTTCTCGCCCTGTTATACGGTTCTCATTCAGCAAATACAATACAAAAGCAGAAGTTGATTTTTGTGTGGATAAGCTGGTTACATTCTTTAAACAGCCTGTTTCCGCATAATGCAACTTACCGACACGCACACTCATCTTTTTGCCACTGAGTTTGATACCGACAGGACAGAAATGATAAAGAGGGCTTTAGAAAAAGGTGTTACACGTTTCTTTCTCCCCAATATTGATGCTGATAGCATTCAGCCCATGCTGGCCATGTGCGATGCTTTTCATGATAAGTGTTTCCCAATGATGGGACTTCATCCCTGTTCAGTACTCGCAAATTATGAAGAACAACTCGCTGTAATTAAGGAATGGTTGAGTAATGATAAATTCTATGCGGTTGGCGAAATTGGTATTGACCTCTACCATGATACTAGTTTTGCTGAACAACAAAAAATAGCTTTCCGAACCCAGATTGAGTGGGCGAAAGAGGCTGAATTGCCTATTGTGATTCACTGCCGCAACTCATTTAATGAAGTAATGGAAATAGTAACCGATATGAAAGATGCCAGGTTGAAGGGGATCTTTCATTGTTTTTCAGGCACTTTTGAAGATGCACAGCGGATAATTGCCCTCGGTGATTTTAAGATGGGCATAGGTGGTGCCGTTACCTATAAGAACAGCACATTGCCACATGTTATTTCTCAAATACCACTGGAGCATATTGTACTCGAAACTGATTCTCCTTATCTGACTCCTGTTCCCTTCAGAGGTAATCGAAATGAGAGCGCTTATATCTATTATGTTGCTGAGAAACTAGCCGACATATATAAACTGCCCATAGAAGAGATAGCCGAAGTAACCACTAAGAACTCTATTAAGGTTTTTGGGCGATAAGCCTAAATAACTTATATTTATTCTAAGAATTTAGAATGAAAAGAACTGCATTCATACTTTTCTTTTTTGTATCTCTTTCCTCCTGGGCTCAGAATTTAATTTCAAATCCGGGCTTTGAAAGCGGCACGACCAACTGGGGGCTTTATACCAATGGCCCTTCATTTATTACTACCCAAATTGATAATACAGTAGCGCATTCCGGCAATAACAGTATGCGCATTATTGTTAACCATGATACCGTTGCTCAAACAGGGGTGGTTTACCAGATCATGAAGTTAAAAAAGGGTGGCCATTATCTTTTCGATGCGTTTATCAAGACGGATTCAGTGGTGAATGGGGGTGCAGTGCAATACATTATACTTTACCTGAACGGGCAGCGGTTATATGGAGAAGGTGGCTTTACATTCGATGGAACTACTTCAGGCTGGAAGGAAACGGACTTCCGTTTTTATATGCCGCAAAATTCAGATACTCTGCAATTGATGATTGCATTAGGTGCTACAAATGGCACAGCCTGGTTCGATGACCTATCACTTACCGAGCTTACAGATACAGCATATAACCAGTTTAGCGTTGATCTTACTTCTCCTACCGGTTCAAATGTAAACCCCTTCACATCTGTTAACGTAGGTCCAACTGACCCTACTGTTTCTACCCTGAATCTTACTCCCCAGTTTCAGCAATTAGGTGTTGAATATGTGCGCACCCACGACTATGAAGGCCCTTGCGATATGCACGTTATATTCCCTGATACTTCACGCAGCGCAATCGATTCTACAGCCTATGACTTTAGCCTGACTGATTCAGTTATTACTGCATGTGTTAAGGCAGGCTGCAAAATTTATTACCGGCTGGGAGAGAGTGGCTCTAATAACAAGAGCTTATATAATCCACCCTATGATTATAATAAATGGGCGCAGGTTGCATTACACATTATGAAACATTTTAACCAGGGATGGGATAAAGGTTTTCATTACAGCATAAAATACTGGGAAATATTTAATGAGCCCGATCTGGGATGGAACGGAACAGTGAATCAATTTATAAAACTCTACCGACTTACCAGCCTCGATTTAAAAACAGCCGATACATCTTTAAGGATTGGTGGCCCGGCAATTGCGGGGCTTACCAGTACCGATTTTCTGTATACATTTCTTGATTCGGTGAGTAAAGAGAAACTACCTTTTGATTTCTTTTCGTACCATTATTACCACACATTTAATCCTTATGACTTTGTTAGGTATGATGAGCAGGCCAAACAGATTCTAACTACTTATGGACTAGGTAAGGCTCCACGAATAGTTAGTGAGTGGAATAATTACAATTACAATCCGGGTAATAATTATTTTGTCTGGAGAGATGACCCCTATATTGCAGCAAGTACCATTGCTTCTCTTATCTATTACCAGAATACAGATGTGTTTAAACTATTGCGCTACCGTATCGATGGAACAGATCTGGGAATGTTTGATGCAAATGGTAATTATACTTTTTCGGGTTTCGGGTATTATTTCATGAGCAATTTCAGAAATGCACCCAAGCGCTTACTAACAAAAGGTGGAGATACATTAGGGACTTCTATACTGGCCGGACAAGCACTCAATGATTCCCTAACGGCTGTTATGATTGCCGATAACTGTTCATCAGCAAATGGCTATACACTAAGTGTTAATGATATTAGTGCAACCGACCAGGATAATTATTACATATACCGGATCGATAGCAATATAATATCCAAGCCAGTTGATTCGGGTGCAGTAACCCTGACGAATAATAAAATAAATGTGCAGGTTAAGCCTCCATATGTAGACTTTGTTCTTTTGTTTCGTAAAGCATATACGGGTATTAATAGTGTAAGCGCAGGTGGAAGTATAAACGTTTTCCCTAATCCGTTTACGAGTAATGTTATTATCCAGTATAATATTGATGGAGAAGTGGTGGAACGTATTTTTGTGAATGATATGCTTGGCAGAACAGTAAAATCATTTACTCCTGAAGAATGCCTGAAGGGGAATAAATTAGAGTGGAATGGTTGCAACAATTTTGGGGAACCTGTTCCTTCGGGTATTTATGTTATAAGGGTGCTTTCGTCAAAGGGTGTTTATGAAGTTAAACTCATTCATATAAAATAACGTGCAGGTATTACAATTAGCTAAAGATTTCATCGGCTTATTTTACCCCGAGGTTTGTATCTGCTGTGGCGAAGGCCTTAATGCTAAAGAAGATCTGGTTTGCACCATGTGTAAGTTTAAACTACCTAAGACCAATTTCCATACTTATGCTGATAACCCATTAGCAAAGGTCTTTTGGGGTAGGGTAAATGTAGATGCTGTTGCGGCATATTGCCATTATCAAAAAGGTAATATGGTGCAGGACTTAGTACATGAATTGAAGTACAAAGGCAAAAAAGAATTGGGGGTTGATATTGGCAAGTGGTATGGACAGGATTTGAAGGCAGCTTCTCTTTTCAGTAATGTTGATTATATCATTTATATACCGCTCCATCCATCTAAACTGAGAAAGAGAGGTTATAACCAGAGTGCTTGTTTTGCTGATGGCTTATCGCAAAGTATGGGAGTGCCTGTCTTGCATAGGGCATTATCGAGGGTAAAGAATACCGAAACCCAAACCCGCAAATCGAGGTACGAGCGCTGGGAAAACGTTGAAGGGATATTTAAAGTGGAAAAAGCTGATGAAATGAAGGATAAACATGTGTTATTGGTAGATGATATAATAACAACCGGTGCCACCATTGAAGCATGTCTTCTGGAGTTGAATAAATTACCTGTCAGGGCAGTGAGTGTTGCGGCTATAGGATGTGCCGATACTATTACTTCTATATAAAGAATAAGCAAGCCCTTTAGGGATGAGTAAGCAACAAATTACCCGTAACTGAGTAAAAATCAACGATAATTGGTAAAGATTTAAAAATATCTTAACTTTGTAGCTTACGATAAATATTAAAACATGAAGTTTTTCATTGATACAGCAAATATTGACCAGATAAAAGAAGCTAATGACCTTGGTGTTCTTGATGGGGTTACTACCAATCCTTCGTTAATGGCTAAAGAAGGAATTTCGGGCAAAGACAACGTTTTTGCTCATTACAAAAAGATATGTGATATTGTTGATGGCGATGTTAGCGCTGAGGTTATATCTACCGATTACGATGGTATGATAAAAGAAGCACTGGAGTTGGTTACCATACACAAGAATATTGTAGTTAAAATACCAATGATAAAGGATGGTATTAAAGCCATTAAGTATCTTACCGGTAAAGGCATTAAGACCAATTGCACACTTATATTTTCACCGGGTCAGGCTATATTAGCAGCAAAAGCAGGAGCTACTTACATTTCTCCTTTTTTGGGCAGACTTGATGATATTTCAATTGACGGCATGGAACTGATTGCCCAGTTGAGGTTGATATTTGATAATTACAATTTTACAACACAAATACTTGCTGCATCTATCCGCCACCCTATTCACATTATTAAATGTGCAGAGATCGGTGCCGATGTTGCTACTTGCCCGCTTAGTGCTATACTTGCTTTGCTTAAGCACCCACTTACTGATATTGGACTTGAGAAATTCCTTGCTGACCATAAAGCATCACAAAAAACCGAAAAAGTAAAAGCGTAATATGAAGTCATCTAAAAACATCAGCCTGTTTGTATTAGGAATGATATTACTTGCATTGGCATTCGCTTCTTGCAAGTCTGTTGCTCCGCCGCCTTCTGCACCTCATGGTGAGCACGTGCATGGCGAATCGAGGTGGAACTAAGGCGATAAGCTTTACTTCTTCTTCCTTTCTTCAAGGGCCTTTTGCAACGGCAAAAGTTGTTCTTTCAAACGGGCGGCTTCAAGGAAATCTAATTCCTTAGCTGCCTTTTCTATTTCCTTACGCAAGCGTTTTACCTTATCCTCTAGTCCCGCATCTGAATAACCTGCTGACGGTTCAGCAGCCAGTGAAGCGGCATTTTTGTTTTCCATGTAAACCTTAGGAATGGCAGCGGCCCTTCCCCTGGCTCCATCTATCAGGTTGCTCTGTTCCATGATCGCCTCTTTCGATTTGAATATGGTAACAGGGGTAATATTATGTTCGAAATTATAAGCTATCTGCTTCTTCCTTCTTCTTAGTGTTTCATCAATAGTACGTTGCATAGAGCCGGTTATCTTATCACCATACATTATAACGCGTCCGTTTGAGTTACGTGCCACACGACCTACAATCTGGGTTAATGATCGGTCCGAACGCAGAAAACCTTCTTTATCAGCATCCAATATGGCCAACAATGATACTTCCGGCAAGTCAATACCTTCCCTTAATAGGTTTACACCAATCAGTACATCAAATAAGCCAAGTCTAAGGTCACGTAATATTTCAACTCTTTCCAGGGTATCTACTTCTGAGTGTATATAACGGCAGCGAATATCTACTTTGCTTAAATACTTACTCAGCTCTTCAGCCATGCGCTTGGTGAGCGTGGTTATAATAACACGTTCATCTTTCTCTATTATTTTACGTATCTCTTCCAGCAGGTCATCTATCTGATTCAGGGTAGGGCGTACTTCTATAATCGGGTCGAGCAAGCCTGTCGGGCGAATAAGCTGTTCCACTACAATACCTTCGCACTTTTGCAATTCAAACTCTGCAGGCGTAGCGCTCATGTAAATGGTCTGGTTCTCCATGGCCTCAAACTCATCGAACTTGAGTGGCCTGTTATCAAGCGCGGCAGGCAGGCGGAACCCGTATTCTACCAATGTCTCCTTACGTGAACGGTCACCACCATACATCCCTCGTATTTGCGGCAATGTAACATGGCTCTCATCAATTACCATTAAGTAATCGTCCGGGAAATAATCTAATAAACAGAAAGGCCTTGCACCGGGTGCCCTGCCATCAAAGTAACGTGAGTAGTTCTCAATGCCTGAACAATAACCTAATTCACGCATCATTTCTACATCATAATTCACGCGCTTTTGAAGGCGTTCAGCCTCTTCTGATTTGCTGACGCTTTCTAAGTATGCTACCTGTTTTGCTAAGTCTTGTTGTATCTGTTCTATAGACTTATTGAGAGTTTCAGGTGATGTGACAAATATGTTTGCCGGATAGATGCGTATTGCATCAATAATTTCAATTCTTCTTCCGGTAGATACTTCAAAGGTTTCAAGCGATTCTATTTCATTACCAAAGAACTGTACCCGTATTGCGTAATCGGCATAGGCCAGGAATATATCTACGCTGTCTCCTTTCACCCTGAAATTACCGCGGTCGAAATCACCTTCGGTACGCGAATACAGAGAAGTAACAAGCAGGTTTAATAATTTATTACGGCTTATCTTTTGTCCTTTCTGTAAAGGAATTACATTCTTTTCGAATTCTATCGGATTACCAATACCATAGATGCATGATACCGATGATACTACAATAATATCACGTCTTCCCGAAAGTAGGGCAGAGGAGGCGCTAAGCCGCAGTTTCTCTATCTCATCATTTATAGAAAGATCTTTTTCAATATATGTATTGGTAGTTGGCAGGTAAGCTTCAGGCTGATAGTAATCGTAATACGAAACAAAGTATTCCACCGAATTCTTCGGGAAGAACTGCTTAAACTCCCCATACAGCTGTGCTGCCAACGTTTTGTTGTGGCTAAGAATAAGCGTAGGTTTCTTTACCTGCTGAATAACATTAGCTATGGTAAATGTTTTACCTGAGCCGGTAACACCAAGTAATATCTGGTTCTCGGTTCCTTTTTTTACTCCTGCTACAAGTTGTTCAATAGCCTGTGGCTGGTCGCCGGTTGGAGTAAAATCTGATGTTAATTGAAAATCCATACATCAAAGATAACACTAATAACGATGAGTAGTTGAGGGGAGAGTATGGATAATTTATTGCTAAATTATTTAGCTGAAAATGCTTTGTTATTTTCGTTTAGAAGGGAGACGATACATGATATCTAAGTTCTTGGTTCTCTTGTTTTCTTTGTGGAGTTCCCACCAAACCCTTACCGAAATATACGCCAGAAAGGCAATACAGATATAGCCCATTATTGGTGGAGTGCCAACGGTACCATCAAATCCTCTGGTGTAATATGCTCCGCTATGCTGAAACATGGCAATCTGTTTGTTCTACGAAGATACAAAACATGACTAAAATCACTCGCAACGTTGAGCATAATCACACCATAACCTTATTGCAAACTGTAATCTTGTATGAAAGAATTAACCATAAATCTCATTGCATGAAAACATTATCTAAAATCCTATTTTTAACAGGTCTTGTATTTTTTACGGCCTGTAACCATAAGCCAAAAATTGATGAGTTATTGAAGGATGACAATACCCGTCATGATATTATGTTAGCTATTTCAAATGACCATAATATGGGAACTGAAATGGTAAGCTATCTTACCAATAGCACTGCTTCATTGGATATGATGAAAGGTAGTTGCGATTTTATGCGCACTGCAATGGCTAGTGATATAATGAAGAAAGATACAGGTATACAAAACCTTATCATTTCAAATATGATGTTCCTGGCAAGCCGCGATTCAATAATGTGCGATAAGACCTGCACACAAATGTCTCAAAACCCTAAAATTCAAAGGATGCTTGAAAAGAAAATGAAAGGCAGTAGTAATTAACTCTTCGGTGCCGGAGTATCAGTTCCCCCGTCTACAACATATTTCCAGGTACCGTCCTTCTCTTTTTTCCATACGGTAACATAATTGCCATGGTAAATAGTATCAGTACCCGCTTTTGTTTTAGTTGTGTACTTCCAAAATCCAAAGGTATATCCAACATCGCCTGAAGCCTCACCTCTGTATGGTGCCCAGGTAAGCCTGCTTATTGTATCATGGTTTTTATCAAGAGATTCCTTTAATGCAACAATTCCAATAGTGGGTAATGCGTTTTCTCCAAAAGAAATTTGTGAAGAATCAGCATAATATAAAAAAGCAGCTTGTTGCCCGTGCTTAGCACAGTAGTCGTTAAAGTCTTTATCGGCTTGTATAACTGCTTCTGTTGCTTTGCTGTCATCTGCAGCAGGAGCAGAGCAATTGCAAGATGCCAAAACAACTGCGAAAGAGAATAGTATTATGTTTTTCATTTTACCTTAAGAAGTGAATGATCTTTTCGGCTAATTCAATGCCTATGCGCTGTTGTGCCTCTTCAGTAGAGCCACCAATATGCGGAGTCATAGAGATCTTGGGGTGTTCTAATATTTCCTTTTTTGGTTTTGGCTCACCTTCAAAAACATCTAATGCGGCATGCGCAATATGGCCTATATCCAATCCTTCTATCAGGTCCTTTTCATCAATAACTCCACCACGCGATGCGTTCACAAGCATAACACCTTTCTTCATTTTCTTTATTTCGTTCTTGGTAATAACCTTACCGCCCGGTACATGCAAGGTGATACAGTCGCTTTGTGCTAACACTTCATCTAGTGTAACGGTCTTGATTTTTACATTCACTTTACCTGCGCCATGTATTTCAATATCAAGGCTTGCATCAGCAATATAAGGATCGTAAGCAACTACCTTCATACCTATGCCTAATGCTATTTTAGCTGCTTCCTGGCCAATTCTTCCAAAGCCAATTATGCCGAGGGTTTTGCCTCTTAATTCGCTACCCTTAGAATATTTCTTTTTCAGGTTTCCAAATTCAGTTTGCCCTTTGGTTGGCATATTGCGGTTCGATTCATCTAACCAGCGAGACATGGAGAACAAATGAGCAATCACTAATTCCGCTACTGATAAAGATGATGCAGCCGGGGTATTTACTACCTGTATATTCTTTTTCTTGGCATATTCCACATCAATATTGTCCATTCCAACACCGCCACGTGCAATTACACGAATGGTTGGGCAAGAGTCAATCAACTCCTTATCAACCTGCGTAGCGCTTCGCACAGTAAGTGCAACAAAATCATTTTCGTTAATCACTTCAGCAAGTTCATCTTGTGGTACTTTTTCGGTAACAACAATAAAGCCTGCTTTCTCAAGCAACTTTATGCCTGCATCTTCCATGCCGTCATTGGCAAGTATTTTTCTCATAAACTAAATGGTATTAAGCCGTAACCTTAGTATCGGCATATTTCTTTTCAAATTCTTTCATAACATCAACCAATACCTGCACACTTTCAATAGGGAGTGCATTGTACATGGATGCACGGTAACCACCCACATCTCTGTGACCAGGCAGGCCCGATATTCCTTCTGCTTTCCACATTTTGTTAAATGTTTCTTCCAGTTCAGGTTTCTTTAACAAGAAGCAGGCGTTCATCTTCGAACGGTCTTCCTTAGCGCATGTTCCGGTAAAGAGGGTGTTGCGGTCAATTTCATCATACATCAACTTTGCTTTAGCATCGTTTTGTTTCTCGATCCAAGCCAAGCCGCCGTTCTTCTTCAACCACTTAAGGGTTAATAAGCTAACGTATATTGGGAACACAGGAGGAGTGTTGTACATTGATTCTCCTTTGATATGCACCTGGTAGTCAAGCATAGATAACATCTTCCTGCCTGTTTTTCCAAGGAGGCTTTCTTTTACAATTACCATGGTAGCACCGGCAGCACCCATATTCTTCTGGGCTCCTGCATATATCAAATCAAATTTACTAAAGTCCAGTTGTCTGCTGAAAATATCAGATGACATATCGCATACTAACGGTATCGGTGATTTAGGGAAGTTAAAATCTTGTGTTCCGTAAATGGTATTATTCGAAGTAAGGTGCAGGTAGTTTGCATCGGTAGGTATGGTATAGTTCTTTGGTATATAACTGAATTTCTTATCCTCCGATGAAGCGATTACATTCACATTGCCTATCATTTTAGCCTCTTTTATGGCTTTGCTGGCCCATACTCCTGTATTTAAATAAGCAGCTGTTCCGCCTGTTGCAAGCAGGTTTGATGGAACCATGGCAAATTGCATGCTTGCACCGCCACCTAAAAAGAGAACCTGGTATCCTTCATTCAAACCCATTAATTCTTTTACGAGGGAACGGGCTTCTTCCATTACTGCAATAAAATCTTTACTGCGGTGCGATATTTCTAATATCGACATCCCCAGGTTGTTGAACTCAATTGCACCTTGTGCTGCCTCCTTAATAGCTTCTGCCGGTAATATTGCCGGTCCTGCGCTGAAATTGTGAATCTTTTTGCTCATAGTTGTTTAATATGGTGTTACAAATTTATGTTTTAATGTGGAGTGTAAACCGCTTTTTTGTTTACCGGAATATTATCCTTTTCCGGGTCGTGGAAGTTATTATCTCCGTGATTACTATTCCGGGCATCAACATTCTCAATAAAGTCCCATTTACCATCCTTAAATGCCAGTCCGTCAATCTGAAAACTGGGCCCATAATATTGATATTGCCCCTCAAGCCCATCTTGCATTGGGCCAAGATGGTCAAAGAGAATCATGTCCTTTTTAGAATCATAGTCCAACACCATCGATACATTAGTCGAGTATTGGAAAATGACCCGCTTAGGCGAACCTTTAAAGCTAGAAGGCAGATGGTTAAAGATTGCTTTCCCGAAGGAAGGAACTCCTTCCGAATTAAATGAAATAACTTCTATTATCTTTTTGTTTATCAGTTTATTGTAGCCTTTCCATGCCAGTAATAGGTATTGAGGGTTCTTATCCACTTGTTCAACCACTATTTTATAATAAAGCATGCCTAACCATTTATCAGTTGTCAGAATTTTTGATTGTGCATCGCCTAATTCTTCTGACTTATCGGTTAGTGGAAAAAGGGTATACTTTTTTGTCTTGGTATTGAGCGATTGTATAAAACCAAAATACTCTTGAGTACCATCTTCTTTAGGTAGGTTCCAGTTAATGATCCTGAACTTTTTATCGGGTGATTCCAATCTAGCAATAGTTACTAAAGAATCGAATGGATAATCGAAAGAACTAGGAATACTCAAAGCTTTTTGAATCAATGTTTTAAAACGGGTATTTATCTCTTCCTTTTGCTTATCGGTTTTATGCACATCCAAGCGCCCGAATTGCAATTGCTTTAAAGTGTCTTCGTAAAGCTTAATAATGTTAGTGGAGTCTTTGGCAAGGGCCGAACTTGTATGAGCATATAAACAGCTTGAAGCCGCTAATAAAACTATACTGATCTTTCTCACTAACATAATGACGCTAATTTACTAAAGAAAAAGGAACAGGGAACATTATTGAAAAATGGAAAAGTTCACCTCTCCATATACACGCTGTTCTATAAAACGCGCGGTATCTTTAAATGTTGTCCTTTTTGAATGTTCTATAACCAGGTATCCGCCCTCTTTAAGCAGGTTCTTCTGGAATATTAATTCTGGAAGGATATTGTAATGCTCATATTCGTAAGGTGGGTCGGCAATAATAATATCGTAAGGTATATTATGGCTGCGAATGAATGATAAGGCATCGCTACGCACAATAATTATATTGGTTAGGCCAAATTGCTTGATGTTCTTTCGGATAAAACCGCAGTTAGATGAACTGATATCTACCGAAGTAACATCTTTGCAGCCTCGTGATGCAAGTTCATATGTAATACTTCCGGTACCACTGAACAGATCAAGTGCCGAACATTCTGCCCAGTTGAGCCGGTGATGCAAAATATTGAAAAGCCCTTGTTTTGCCCTGTTGGTGGTCGGGCGCAGGTTTAGTTTTGTGTCTGGCACCTTGCGGCCTTTTAGGTTGCCTCCGCCTATATACATAGGTATTGGGTAAAGAGTGAACGGTATTTATGCGCCGATAAACTGTTTAAGGGAATAGAGTAGGAGGACTGCTCGTTTCGTTGCCCAAGTGTTACATTCTTAATATAACGAGAAGAGAGTTTAAATATTTCTGATGATTTTTCTATTTCACCATAAAATACGCAAGCTACTTTTTGAGCATCTAATGCCATTTGCTCATATACCCAAAGCAGGTTGTAAATGAAATCGCTGCTGTTTTCAAAATAATAACGGTTCGATAAGATCAATTTGCCTGCCTGCAATACAGCTACATCTATATAATTAGAAAATATGCTCACATGCACCTTGTCTTCCTTAGCATTCTTGTTTTCAATAAGTATGTATTCTAAAAATATGCTGGAATGATGACGAAACACCGCATTAGGATACTTCTTGCTTAACAAGTGCAGGCTCTTGTCAACTGTATAAAGGTTATAGCTATCAAGGTTCTTTACGTAATCGTAACAGGGAGTTTGATCTGCTTTATTTAATTGCTGTGTGTCCAGGTAATCTTTTACTGTTTCTTTCTTGAAATAAAGGGCTGGTACCAACAAAGCACTATTAGCGGTGAATACAATAGACGTATTCAAAGCAGGCTGATTGACCAGTTCATCATCAAGTATGCTATTTAAATTGGCTTCTTTTTCATTTATAGGGTAGGATGCCCAGGCCATGTATGTATTGGTATGTTTATCTAATAAAGCAGCCAGCAATTGATTCTCCCTTAGTTCAAGAGACATATGAATGCTCCTGTTCTTTATGGGAAACTTTTCTTCAGTTAGTTTTTCAACCACTGTACCGGGTGCGTTTAAGGTAGCTGATGACATGGTACAAATCTACTATTTATCAATAAAGTATTGGGTGGGTCTTGGAATAAAAAATCCCGGCTCCTTATTAGGGGAGCCGGAAACCATCAATCACAAAAAAATGAGAAGCTATTATTTCTGGGTCTCGGTACTCTTAGTTGATTTAGTGTCTTTGGTGCAATCCTTAGTGCATTTTTTGCCGTCTTTGGTGCAGGTTTTGTCATCCTTACCGCCGCCGCAGCATTTCATAGTGCATTTATCGTCCTTGCAATTACCTGTGCAGGTACATCCTTTGCCTTTACAGCCGCCATCGCCTGCAAACGCAGGTTGCGCCATAAATCCGGTCATTCCTACAAGGGCTAATGTGAATAGAAGTTTTTTCATAATGGAGATGTGTTGAATTTGTTGTTCAAAGATAGGTATAAAAGATACAAATTAGAAGCCCTTTAACCTTCTTTAACAAACTTATAGCGAAGACAAGCAAAAGAAAAGCCCCCTAATAGCTTAAAACTCATATTTTAGCAGCCCAATTTATTTAATGAAAAAGGCGTTTATAACAAATCTTGCACTTGTACTGGGGTTAAACCTGTCCATTAAGCCGCTTTGGATATTTGTTATTGACCGGAATGTACAAAATACAGTAGGACTTGCGGAATTTGGTACTTATTTCTCGCTTTTAAACTTCTCCTACCTTTTTTACATAATTCTTGATCTTGGTATCACCAATTTCAATAACCGTAACATAGCTCAGAACAATCACTTGTTAAGCAAGCATTTTTCGAGGGTGGTAATGCTTAAGCTGACCCTGGCGGTCATTTACTTAACTGTTTGTTGTATTGTAGGTATTCTTATTAAATATGATGTAAGGCACATGAAACTACTGATGGTGCTTTGCTTCAACCAGTTTTTAATATCCTTTATATTGTACTTGCGATCGAATATTTCAGGGTTGCATTTCTTTAAAACCGATAGCTTAGTATCTGTAATGGACCGTGTAATAGGTATGGCTATTTGTGTACCTATGCTTTGGTGGCATTTCTTTGGTGGTATAGATATAATGAACTATGTATATGCCCAAACTGCTGCTTACCTGCTTACAGCAATCATTGCATTTACTATAGTGGTGAATAAAGCCGGCTTTATAAAGTTTGAATGGGGCCGTACCTTTAGTATCATGATACTTAAGCAGAGCTTCCCATTTGCCATACTTGGTATGCTGATGATCTTCTATAACCGTATTGATTCTGTTATGCTGGAGCGGATACTAGACGATAAAGGGGTAGAAGCAGGTGTCTATGCCCAGGCATTTCGCTTGCTCGATGCTGCCAATATGGTTGCTGTTCTTTCGGCAGGATTGTTACTTCCTATGTTTGCCCGTATGCTTAAATTCAAGGAGTCAGTTGAGGACCTGGTGAAAATATCGTATACCTTATTTATGACTCTTGCCATAGTAGTGGCAACTGGTTGTTTCTTTTATGGAGATAAAATGATGGGCATGCTTTATAAAGGAGATGTTACAGAGTCCTCCAGGGTATTCCAATTGCTAATGTGCTGTTTCCTGGGTACAGCTACACAGTATATATTCAGCACCTTGCTTACGGCTAATGGTAACCTAAAACAACTTAATATTATTGCTGCTTGCAGCATGGCCATAAACATAGGCTTTAACTTTATAATGATACCCCGGTTTCATGCTATAGGTTCAGCTTATGTCAGTCTTTCAACCCAATTGTTTGTAGCAATTGTTCAAATGCTGGTTATGCAAAGGATATTTAAGTTCAAAATGCTTTATAGATTGCTTGGAACCCTGGCGGTATTTGCCGTTGGCGTAATAGCTCTTAATTACTTTTCGGTACGCTTGCCTTACGATTGGCGTGTATCCTTCATATTAATGGGTGGCGCATCAGGTATACTGGCTTTCGGAATAGGGCTTCTGAATGTTAAGGGATTCCTAAATGTGATGAAAAACGGCTGAGATAAGGAAAAAACTTTATTTTTGCTTCCCCTTTGCGGCATAAACGATTAGAATGGAACGAGAGAACAACGAGTTTTTTCAAAAATCTGACAATTTTTTTGCTTCTTTAATGAAGCATCGTAAGTCCTTGTTTATCATTTCTATTGCTGCTGCTCTTGTATCAGGCGGAGTTTCAATGATTCTTCCTAAAAAATATAAAGCAAGTACCGTACTTTTCACCTCTCTCACCAATAGTGCTTCCCGTTCTCTGCTCAATCAAACCTATGAGTCTAAGGATTATATAGCTTTTGGTGATGACAAGAACTGCGAGCAGATGATGCAGATAATCAAGTCGGGCGATGTAATGTATGCCATGGAAAAGAAGTTCCATTTATACGAGCATTACGGATTGACAAAAGAGTGGGATAAGGATTTCATGCTAAGAGGTGATTATTACGATAATTTTGAGTTTGAAATAACAGAATACCAGTCTATTAAGATCACCGTATATGATCAAAGCCCTGCCCGTGCATATGAATATGCTAATGGTATTGTAAAGGTTTCAGACTCGATATACAGGTCGGTTATATCACAACGGGCACACGAAGCTTACAATATTGTAAAGATGCAATACGATTCTTCTAAGACTGTATTGAAAGCTTTGGAAGATTCAATGGATTTTTACCGTAAGCAGGGTGTTCTGAGTTACGATTACCAGGTAAAAGAATTGACTAAAGGTGTTGCCGATGCACAGTTAAAAGGAAACCAGGCAGATATTAAGGCAATACAGGATAAACTTAACACGTTTGCTTCTTACGGTCGTGGTTACTGGGATCTGTATAATGCGTTATCTGACCAGTATAAATGGATGTTGCAGGTTAAGCAAGCTTGTATGGAGGCTAAAACCAATATGGATAGGGTTATTCCTCCGTTTTTTATTGCTGAAAAAGCTGTAATACCTGATAAGAGATCACTGCCGATCAGGTGGATCATTGTTGTTATATCTACACTGGCCGCTTTTTTTTTCGGCCTCGCGTTCCTACTTATCGCAGAAAAACTCAAAATGAGGGCCCAGTTGTCAAAAGAACCGAAACAACAATAACTTACCCCGAACCAATAACTCCAATGACTGCCTTCCAAAATACAAATTACCTGAAATGGGTTATGGAGCATAAAAAAGCTCTCATAGGGGTACAGGTAATTGCAATTATTGCGGCTTGTATTTTCTCTTCACCGTATTTTATGCCCCAGCAATTCAAGTCGTTTGCTATAGTTTATCCTTATAACCTGGCTCCATATTCTCATGAAACTCCAACTGAACAAATGCTTGAGTTTCTTTCTTCGAGAGATATTAAAGAAGGTGTGATCAAGAGATTCAATTTAGCTTCTCATTATAATGTTGATACTACCGACAGGCAATGGAAAAGCAAGTTGCTTGAGAAGTATGATAAGAACATTATTATTGACGCAACCGAATACGAAGCTGTAGAGATAATGGTATATGATGTGAATGCCGACAGTGCATACAGAATTGTTAATGGTATTTTAAATTTACTGAACCAGAAGATATTAGCAGTTCAGAAAGCAAAATCGGTGGAAATTGCCGGCATGTGGAAGATGCAATTAGATACCAAGAAAAAGGAATGTGATTCACTTTCAGAATTATCTAAGTCACTGAGTGTTCAGTACGGTTTGCTCGACTATAGCAGCCAGACACGCGAGGTGACCAAAGCCTATTATACCCCTGCTTCTGCAAAGAGTTCAGATGTGGCTAACCAGATGAAGAACATGGAAGAAAAAGGAATGGAGCTTCAGGCTGTTAACCAACACTTAACTGCTGCATTGAATAACTATGATGATATTTTGGTGAAGTATGAGGATGCGAAGAGGGATGTTAACAAACAACTTACCTTTTCAAATATCATCACATCTCCTTATGCTGCCGATAAGAAATCATATCCTATCCGCTGGCTGGTGGTTTTAATTACCTGCATTGCAGCGTTCGTATTCTCGGCTGTTGTGTTAAGGACCGTAGAAAGGTTTAAATAAAAATCATTTTGACAGACAAGAAAAATATAGTTGCATTTTACATTGCAAGCGCAATATTTATTCTTGCCGATGGTATTCTGATTTGGCAGCAGCAAAATTATGCCCTTAACTTATTGCCTATTGCATTGCTTATTGTATACATGGCATTGTTTAAGCTCGATACACTAATGCTTGCTGTTGTTTTCTTTACACCGCTTTCGCTAAATATTTCCCAACTCCCCGGCTTAAGTCTTGGGCAGGTGGGGGTAGGTATTGCATTGCCAACCGAGCCCATTATGTTTGGCATAATGTTATTGTTCATGCTCCGCATGGCCAATGAAGGACTTGATAAGAATATAGCCAGGCATCCGGTTAGCATTGTAATATTTGCAGGCTTAGCCTGGATGTTCATTACAGCTATAACCAGTACAATGCCTTTTGTATCATTTAAGTATCTTATTGAACGCAGCTGGGGTGTATTTACATTTTACTTTTTAGGTATTTGCCTTTTCGATAAGAAGAAAAACATCATTACTTTCTTTTGGTTATACATTATCGCTTTTTCGGGAGTAATAGTTTATACACTTATTCGACATGCGCGTAATCACTTTGGTGAAAAATTCTCTCACATTGCCGCCAACCCATTCTATAACGATCATACCGCATACGGTGCGTTATTGGCTATGTTTATACCTATTGTAATAGGGTTAATGTTCATTAAAACCAATAATACCGTTGGCAAAAAATTTGCTCCGTTTGTTACAATACTTTTTTTAATTGCCGTTGGTTTTTCATATAGCCGCGGTGCATGGGTAAGTTTAGTGGCTGCTACCGGGGTGTTTGTTATTTTGTTGTTTAAAATTCAATTGCGTACAATACTTATAATGTTAGTGGTTGCTGCAGGTGTAGGATTTATATACCAGGATAAGATAGTGCAGAAACTGGAAAAGAATAACAAAGAAGTGTCTGAGAACATAGGCGCTGAATTGCAATCTATTTCTAATATTTCTTCTGATGCATCGAACCTTGAGCGTATAAACCGCTGGAGTTGTGCTCTGCGCATGTTTACTGATAAACCTGTGTTTGGCTTTGGCCCCGGTACATATATGTTTAAGTATGCTCCGTACCAGCTTTCAAAGAACCGTACTATTATTAGTACAAACATGGGTAATGGAGGTAATGCACATAGCGAATATCTCGGCCCATTGTCAGAACAGGGTGTTTTGGGAATGGCTGCATTTTTAGCTATTGTGGTAGTGGTTACTATTTTATCTTTCAGGTTATATTACAGACTAGATGATAAGGATATAAAGATCATGGTAATGTGTATCTACTTAAGCCTTATTACTTACTTCGTACATGGTGCGATGAACAACTTCCTTGATACTGATAAAGCAGCTGTACCGTTCTGGGGCTTTATTGGCATGCTGGTTGCAATAGATATAAGATATTTGAAGAAACCTGCCCAGGAGAAGAAAGCGGAACCGGCCCTTACTTAAGAATCCTGCATACCAGCAGGGTAATATCATCTACATATTCTTTAGCATCTTTAAACTCTTTCAGCGAATCAATAATGCTTGTGGTTAGTTGTTTGGCAGTGCGGTGTTCATTTACGTTGGTAGTGAACAGATCAGTCAGTTTTTCAAGCCCGAACTCTTCCTTGTTATCGTTTTCAATTTCAATAACGCCGTCTGTATAGGTCAACAATGTAGCAGGCGGACGAAGCGTAAGTATGCCTTCTTTTACGTTTGGTATCTCTGTTAACATACCTAATGCAGGGCAGCCCGATTTTAAAAGTGTTACCGTATCTTCCATATGAAGAAGGGGAGGGTAGTGGCCTGCATTTATATAGTGCAACGATTGTGTAAGCCTATTGTACTTAGCAATAAAGAAAGTAATGAAGCTTTCTCCCTTTGCGGTCTGTACCACTTTCCTGTTCAGGCGGACAATAAGCTCGGTGAGTGAAGATGTTTGTTCTATAAGTGCAAGCAGATTGGCCTGGAAGTTACTCATGAGCAATGCAGCAGCAACACCTTTGCCTGATACGTCGGCAATACAAATGGCAAACTCGCTTTCATCAAGTGGAATGAAATCGTAATAATCTCCGCTTATCTGGTGGAAAGGAAGATACACTGCATCCATATCCAGTTCATGGGTATGAGGCAACACGCTTGGTACAAGGATAGACTGAATTTCTTTAGCAAGGTCCATTTCTCTTTGCAATACCGCCTGGCGTATACTTTCTTTGGCAAGTTTCTTATTTTCAATGGCAACCACTAAAATATTGGTAAGCGTTTGTATGAATGGCAAATGCTTAATAGCAGGGCTCACGCCAATGCTCTCTTCATTCAGGTCGCCCAGGAACACATAGGCCAGTGGATTGTTCTTGTGATAAACAGGAACTATTATCTCAAACTTTTCGTTCTTCGGCCATGTTTCCTGACCTATAGATGTTATGTCTCTTATGTCAGTGTATTTTTTTGCTGCTTCAATAGTTACCGCAACATTATCGCGCTGTATTCCATAATTCATCATCGATTTCCAGCCATTCTCATTTCTTAGCAGCATTAATTTACCAATGAACAATTTATGCTGCAATACGTTGCGATATATCTCAAGCAGCATCTCAATAGGCGCATTAACATTAATGGCCTTGGTTATTTCCAATAACGAATTAAGCTTAATATCGGCTATACGTAAACGCTTTGCACTTGATGCTTTATTGCTTTCAACTGACATAAATCCTAATTCTTTATTTCAACATTTTTCATGCTCCAGGCCTGTGGTTTAGCACTAAACATGGCTTTTGTTTTGGTCCAGGTTTGCTTGAACAGTTCTGAATTTCTATAATTCTCCAGGTGTTTTTCCGATTCCCAAGTACTGTGGGTGAAAAATACATTTCGTAATTCAATATCATTCAAAAGCTGTAGACTCTTACATCCTTCAAACGAAGCTATTTTAGAACAGGTTGCAGTGAACATGTCCATAAAATCCTTAACCCTTTCCGGCATAAACTCCATTCGTACTATACGTGTTAACATAATTAGGAATTAGGAATGACGAATTAGGAATTAAATTTTGACTTCATTGTTTTATTAATAACATCAATCGCAAAAGCATAACTCTTCTCTTGAACAACATTCCCTGACTTCATTCCTAATTCCTAATTGCACATTCCTAATTCTCGTTATGCTTTAACCTGCGAACGGATAATGTTCAGTGCGCCACCTGCCTTGAACCATTCTATCTGGTTGGCATTATAGCTTTGGTTCACTTTAATTTCATCTTTGCTGCCGTCGGCATGGTTCAGTACTAGTGTTAAAGGCACACCAGGTTTGAAACTGGTAAGGCCATTAATATCAATGGTATCATCTTCCTGAACTTTATCGTAGTCGGCTTTATTGGCGAATGTAAGCGCCAGCATACCTTGTTTCTTAAGGTTTGTTTCGTGTATACGTGCAAACGATTTTACAAGTATAGCACGTACACCCAGGAAGCGAGGTTCCATAGCTGCATGTTCGCGTGAACTGCCTTCGCCATAGTTTTCATCACCTACTACAATTGAACCAATATGTTTTGCTTTATAAGCACGTTGTACTGCTGGCACTGAATCATATTTGCCGGTCAATTCGTTCTTCACGCTGTCGGCTTTACCATTGAATGCATTGGTGGCGCCAATAAGCATGTTGTTCGATATGTTATCTAAGTGGCCACGGTATTTCAACCATGGGCCCGCCATAGATATATGGTCGGTGGTACACTTGCCTTTTGCTTTAATAAGCAGTTTCAAACCTTTCAGGTTAATGCCTTCCCATGCTGCAAACGGATCAAGTAATTGTAAGCGTTGTGAATCCGGTGCAACCAAAACTTTCACATTACTGCCATCCTTAGCAGGTTCCTGGTAGCCGCGATCTTTTACATCAAATCCTTTTGAAGGAAGCTCTTCGCCTTTTGGTTCAGGTAATTTTACCTTCTCGCCTTTATCGTTTGTTAAGCTATCTACAAGCGGGTTGAATGTAAGTGTACCTGCAAGCGAAAGAGCAGTAACTATCTCAGGTGATGCTACAAAAGCGTGTGTATTTGGATTGCCGTCGTTACGTTTAGCAAAATTGCGGTTGAATGAGGTCAGAATAGAATTCTTTCTGTTAGGGTCGTTGGTATGCCTTGCCCATTGGCCTATACAGGGGCCGCAAGCGTTTGCCAACACCACACCGCCGATCTTTTCGAACCATTGAAGGTATCCGTCTCTGTCAACAGTATAGCGTACTTGCTCAGAACCCGGAGTAACTGTGTATTCTGATTTTGCTTTCAATCCGTGTTCCGATGCATATTTAGCCAGCGATGAAGCACGGCCAATATCTTCGTATGATGAGTTGGTACATGAACCAATCAGTCCCACTTCCAGTTCTGCAGGCCATCCATTATCCTTAACTGCTTGTGCAAATTTAGAGATGGGCCAAGCTAAGTCTGGTGTAAAAGGGCCGTTAACGTGCGGCTCTAATGTTGAAAGGTCAATTTCAATAACCTCATCAAAATATTTCTCAGGGTTTTCGTAAGCTTCTTTATCGCCACGTAAGTGCTCGGCAACCTTATCTGCTTCAGCAGCCAGATCAGCTCTGTCGGTGCCTTTCAGGTAGTCGCTCATTTTTTTATCGTAGCAGAAGATAGAAGTGGTCGCTCCTATTTCAGCGCCCATGTTGCAAATGGTTCCTTTGCCTGTGCAAGATATAGAGTCAGCGCCCGGTCCAAAGTATTCTACAATACGGTCGGTACCACCTTTTACGGTAAGTATGCCAGCCACTTTCAATATTACGTCTTTAGCCGAAGTCCAGCCATTCATTTTGCCGGTAAGCTTTACCCCAACCAGTTGAGGGAATTTCAACTCCCATGGTAAGCCAGCCATAACATCGCAGGCATCGGCGCCACCAACACCTATTGCTATCATTCCAAGTCCGCCTGCATTAGGTGTGTGTGAATCGGTACCAATCATCATACCGCCCGGGAATGCGTAGTTCTCTAATATTACCTGGTGAATAATACCTGCACCCGGTTTCCAGAATCCTATGCCATATTTATTAGAAACTGATGCGAGGAAATCATAAACTTCTTTATTCTTGCTGATAGCTGTTTCCAGATCCTTTTTAGCACCTGCATCTGCCTGTATAAGGTGGTCGCAATGCACGGTTGAAGGAACCGCAACTTTAGGCCTGCCTGCCTGCATAAACTGCAACAGCGCCATTTGCGCAGTAGCATCCTGCATACCAACTCTATCGGGCTGGAAATCAACGTAGTCGTTACCACGCTTATAGCCTGTTGTAGGTAATTTATCGGTAAGGTGGGTGTATAGTATTTTTTCGGTCAATGTCATTGGCCTGCCCAGCATTTTGCGGGCTTCGGCTACTTTGGCTGATAGGTGGCCGTATACCTTCTTAATCATCTCTATATCGAATGTCATAGCGTAGGATTTTTGGTTGGCACAAAGGTAGTTAAAATTGATACTTTTTAGCCACTAATTCCACTAATGTTTTTTATCCCCCTTTGGAGGGGGCAGGGGGAGGATTTTTAGCCACGAATTGCACGAATTCCTTGTCCCTCGTTGGCCGCGTGTCGCCAAAGCTTTAGCGGCGGAGCAAGGGTGCAATTTGGTGGATATTTTGATGTTTTTTATTGCTCACGACACGAATTAAAATATTGATTTTCAGTTATTTGTATTTGTTGTTTTTGCCTTACGACAGTGGTTTTCACTTTGATATTCAATAAGATTGCCTTGCTTTTGGCGAAAAGTGGCGTAAAATGATGTATTTCCATATAATTTTTTTTCTTCCCCTCTGTGAACTCTGTGCAGGTAATTTACTCTGTACTCTCTGTGTTAAATGGTTTTTCAACACAGAGAGCACAAAGCCATAATTACAAATGGGAAACACAGAGTTCACAGGGATTTTTAATTGAGTGGGTTTACTAATGCAAAAATACGCAATAAATTTATTATATGTAACAAAATAGTTAGTTAGTCGAACAGATTTTAGTAAATTAATATATTTGATAAATGAAATCACTCTCATTAAATAAAGTAATATATCTGCTGACTGCAATAACTTTATTGCCGTTGTTGGCTCATTGCCAATACAAAAAGGATATTAAGGCTGCAGATGATGCATACAGGACATGTGCTTTTTTTGATGCAATTGAGTTGTATAAAAAGACGTATACCGATATTAAAGATGACCAGAAAGATGGCTATCAAAACGTTCTCAAAGCCAGTTGTATTTGTAGAATAGCAGATTGTTACAGGCAAATGTGCGATTTTATGCAAGTAGAGCAATGGTACGCCAAAGCAAAAAAATGTCGATGTATAGATAGTAACATTGCTAATCAATACCTTGCAGAGGCAGACAGAATTCTGCATACTAAGGATACCACAATTAAGTTTGTCAAGTACTATGATTGCGATGATTGTAATGAAGGGCATTGGGTACCATTTGGAAATAACAATACGGCAAAATCTTTAAAAGATACATGTAAGTTATCGTTGCCAATTTCTCGGGCAGGTAAAAAGGATACTGTAATGCATTTGGATACCGCTTCACTAGTTAGGAATAGTACCTGCATTTATATGCTTGATTTACCGAATTGTGGCAAGGAGGTTAGATATTTGTTATTTAAGGGTGACGCATCCGGCAATAAAATAAATTTTCTTTACGAGCGTGATGTGGATAAGAATATGAGGGGTTATGATGGAATGGATATTACTTATTTACCTGCTGGTATATATCTTTTCTATGCTTATTGTGACGACTCTAGGCAAAAATATTTTGTACATTTAAAATGATATGGCAAACTTATTTCAAGTGTAAAATTTGTAATTCAAAAGTGAAAAGATATCAGATCATATTTTACTTCTTCTTCATTGCCAACTTTGCATTTTGCCAGCAAGCAGATACTGTTTTAGTAAGGCCCGGCGTAGGTGTGGATAATATTGTTCTTTTAAAAACTTCTCGCTTGGTTGTCCATAGTTTTAAAAACAGAAAATATGATTTAAATGAAGGGAGTGGAATTGCTTGTGGTATTGGTCCGAGCCAAAGGAATAGAAGTGCGGAATATAAAAATGATACTCTCGGACTAACCTTTTATTTTTCTACTCGCTGGGTAAGATGGCCATTTCATACTGTGAGTAAAATGAGGTTACGTAAAATAACAATAACGAAAAATGCAAAGACTGTCAGTGGCCTGATTATTGGTAAGTCAACCAGGAAAGATGTAGTTGCTTTACTCGGTATTCCGTCCGATAATGGAACTATAGAAGAATATAAATCTTCGGGGATTGGTTTTGAATACAATGATAAAGGGGTTGTAAGTAGTATAGAAGTTTTTGTACCCTATGTGGAATAACGGACTTCTTTCACCTATTACTTACTCTTTACAATCTTCTTTTGCTCTATAAGGCCACCATCCTTATCCAGTACTTTTATAAAGTAAATACCATCTGGCTTTTCCGAAATATCAAAATTAAAACTCGCATGATCGACTGTTGTCCTGTTTATTTTCTGCCCGGTGCAATCATATAATTCTATTACTTCTCCCGGTAAAATACCTGTAATGGTAAAATTACCTGTATTAGGGTCGGGGTATATTGAAACAGAAGATGGGTTAAGAATATTATTTATTCCGGTAAATAAATTCACCGTAACACATGTGTTCAACGTACATTTATTGGCATCGGTAATAGTGCAACAATAAGTTCCCTGGCACTGCCCTTTAATAGTATCACTGGTTTGGTTACCGGTAGCCCATAAATAGCTATAGGGTGATGTTCCTCCTGCTACCGTTACTGCTGCAATACCGTTACAACTACCGTTATCAGCTACAGAGTCATGTAAATCCAGTAAAGCAATTGGCTGCGTTACTGTAACAGTTGTATCGTGTGTGCAACCATTAGCATCTCTAACTGTTACTGAATAATTTCCCTGACAAAGGCCCGATATACTGGCTGAAGTACCACTGGAATTATCGCTCCACAAATAAGTATAAGAACTTGTGCCGCCTTTGGGTATAACAGTTGCTGAGCCGTTGCAAACTCCATTGCAGGTAGTTGCAATGGCCGTGGCATTTAATTCAAGTGCGGATGGTTGTGTTATAATGACAGTTGCTGTTGCCGGGCAATTACCGGCATTGTTTACACTAACTGTATATGTTCCGGTACTAAGAATCTTTGCCGTATCTGTGCTCTGTACCGGGATAGTGCTCCATGAATAAGTAAAAGGTCCTGCTCCTGCTGTTATAGTTACATAGGCATAGCCATTGTTTTCGCCATAACATAATACATTACTTGTAGCAGTGTTTATAGATAAAGATGTGGAAATACAATAGGATAATACTAAATAACCATTTCCGCCACCTGCGCCACCAATACCTGCATCTGCAGATCCGCCTTTTGCATATCCTGTCGTTAAAGCTGCGTAAGTACTATCGCCAGGTGTTTGTCCATGTCCATTTATAACTGTTGTCCCCAGGCTATTGCCTCCTGCACCTCCACCTGCTCCGCAATCGCACGAATTTGTAGGTGCACCGCCGCCACCGCTTCCATTATCACCACCACCACCACCTCCTCCTCCGCCGCCGTCGTGCGAATTGAGTGCTCCTGCTAATCCCACTGAATCTGTACTTGCCCCAACAATTCCTGCAGAGCCATCATATGAAGTAGTGCTTGTAACATTACCTGCTACCCCGCCACCGCCGCCCGGAGCACCGGCAGAAATATGTCCGCCGCCGCCACCACCACCGCCGCCACCGGCTACCAGAACAAAAGTTCCGGCTTTTAATAAGCTTGTTGCACCACCGCCACCGCCACCCGCACCTGAAGATCCGGCAGCGCCTGATGCTGCGCCATTGCCACCATTACCGCCTCCAAACCCACCTGTTCCGCCGCCACTGGTAGCAGGAACATTATTTCCACCCGGCGCTCCACCTTGTCCTATCACTACAGCATACACCTGCCCTGGGGTTACTGTAAATGTACCGGCAGCATAAGCTCCACCACCACCTGTTCCGCCAACATGGGTATCGGTTCCGCCGCCGCCGCCACCTGCACCCCATGCTCTTACAGTTAAAGATGTAACACATGAAGGAACTGTAAATGATTGAACGTTTCCTGAATACGTATATATTACAGAATCTGCAGTGCATCCGCCTGAAGTTATAACAGGTGGATTATATGTTTGTCCGTTTACATTAATAAAAACGGAAATTGAGAATAGTAAAATGAAGTAACGTAGTTGTGGCTTTTGTATAAACATTTTCAAATTGTATAAGAGGTGTTTAATAAAGTGAGCAACGAAAATGACTATTACAAATCTAACGATTTATTTGCTCAATTACCACCCTGCTGGTTCATGCCCTGATCCTCAGGTTGCTTGTCATCTTTAAACTCAAGCTTGCCAAACTTATAGGTGAAGTTAAACCCAAAAGATTGATATGGCACCAGGCGGGTGCTTACTACATCAAAATTATCGCCCACAAGAGTAGTGGTTTGGTTAACGTATTTGTTAAATGCATTTACTGCGGTAATAGCAATGCTGCCATTTTTATGGAACAACTGTTTGCGTAATGCAAGGCTGTAAGTGGTAAATGAAGGTACTGTGCCCTGTGCATTAATACGTGGCGAATTAAAGTTTCCGAAGGCTTCAATGGTAAATGAGCTGCTAAGTTCATACGTGAAGTTTACGTTGGTGCGGTAGTTAAACCCATGAACATTTCCACCTGTTGCAAAGCCAGTGTTAATATATCTTTCAAAACCTGATAGGTTTCCGCGCAACGTGATTTTTTGTGATACAGGTACCGAACCATAAACACTAATGCCGTAATTATTTTCGGTGCCTATGTTCGAGCGTTGTGTAACCGATACGTTATTGTAAGTAGAATCGCCAACCTTAAAAGTGGGGTAGAAGGTGGTATAGGTTTGAAGGTCATCTAAACTACCACGGTAGAACATAGTGATGAAAAGATTACTGCCCTTATCGAAGGTCTTGTTGTAACCGAATTCAATTTTATTGCCTATTTCGGGTTTAAGGAATGGATTGCCGGTACTAATATTTTGCGGGTCGCTGGCATTTAAAAAAGGATTCAGGTCTCCATAATCAGGGCGTTCAATGCGGTGTGAATAGCTAAGTTTCAACATTTGCTTATTGGCCAGCTTGTGTGCAATCATTATAGATGGAACAGGGGTGTTATAAGATGGTATGTATACAGTGCCTGCCCCTGAGAAATAGGCATTGGTTGTGGTATACTCATCACGGTATCCCATTTTCACATCAAGCCACCTGAACATTCTAAAGTTAACAGACGCATAAGCGGCATAAACTATATTGCCATAGCTTAATGAGTTTGATTGTGTGGTGCTGTAATCGTAATTATCGGTTTCTGTATTCAATAGGTAAACATCTGAATTACTTGCCACATTATAGAATGATGTTTTGGCTCCCACTTCAAAAGAAAGACTGTCGTTTACAGGGTAGCCATAGTCAATACTAAAATAGGTCTCACGCTCCATATCTGGGTTAATGCCATACGAACCGCTTGTAATTGCTTCGGCGGCTAATTCTTCTTGTGACTGGGAATAATTGGAGAAGTTATATCCCAAACTTGAGTTGTAAGATATATCTAACTCTTGGCCATCTTTATCGAAGGTCTTTTTATAATCAAGACTCCAGTCGAGTGTATGCGAATGAAAACCGCTTGTGGAGTTTAGTATATCGGTACTATCGAATAGTTTGTTATCGTTGTTATCGAACAAAATATTTTCGCGGTTGGTAACTCCTGTGCCGTTAATGCCGTAATAAAAATAGCTCACAGAACCTGAAATACTGTTATGTGGTGTTATATCCCAATCAAAGCCTCCGCCTGTCTGGTAGCTCTGCCGTATAAAAGTACCTGAACCGTTCTCGAGCAATTGCGATGTGGTAGAGCCGGTATCTTGCCCTGTGCGGTTGGTGCTGGTTAATGCGGTAGATGCTAACTGATCGTTAGTGCTGAAAAATGTATGTGCACCAAAATGGCCCTTGCGTGCATTCAGGTTAAAGGAGCCATTCTCTAAACGTGTTCCGCCAGTAAGAGATACACTTCCATTAATACCTTGTGCAGTGCTCTTTTTCAGGATGATGTTTATTATGCCACCTGTGCCTTCAGCATCATACTTGGCACCGGGGCTGGTAATTACTTCTATACTTTGTATCTGGCTGGCAGGTATTGACTGCAATACATCGGCTATATTATTGCCAAATATGCTCGATGGTTTCCCGTTTATCAAAAAACGGATATTTGAATTTCCCTGTAATTCCACATTGCCATCCACATCTACATCTACTTCGGGTATCTTCTTTAAGGCATCAGTTGCAACACCTGTTTGCGATGTAATATCCTTATCCACATTATAGACCATCTTGTCTATCTTGTTTTCTATGTAGCTCTTGTCGGCTGTTATTTGTACTTCCTTAAGTGCAGTAGAAGTACTCTTTAACTTTATACTGCCCAGAGTAGTATTTGTTTTTCCTTTACTTACAATAATATTATTAATGGTATCAGTCACATAATTAACCGAGTAGATGAGTAGTTTATAGGTACCATCTTGCACACCTGTCAAATTAAATGCCCCTTGGTCGTCGGTGGTTGTACCGTTTATTTCTTTGCCATCGCTCTGCTGCGCGATGCTAACAGAAGCATAGCCAATAGGTTGCCCTGTGGTTGCATCAATAATTTTCCCGGCTATTTTTGCTCCATCGGGCTTATCGTCTTTTTGTGCAGTTACACTTAATGAAAATGCAAGCAAAAGAATCGTAAGAATAAAAACTTTACTGAAAATCCTCTCCCTAACCATATTTATAATGGTAAATGTAAATCCTGATTTTGTATCAATTTTGGAGAGCAAGGAGGCGTTTTAAGTGCGTGAAAATAGGGCTTTTGAGCGCTGTGGCGATGAACAGTTTGTTAAAAAAGCATAAATAGAACACAAGTACACCTGTTTTGCCCCAAACCCCTAAAGGGGCTTTAATTCCTCTCCTTTCAGGAGAGGGTAGGGTGAGGTCATTTTCAAAGCCCCTTTAGGGGTTTGGGGTATACGCAATAGAGGTGCATTATAATAATATGACTTACTATCTTTGCACTATGAAATACAAAAACATACTTATTGCCTTATTTATTTGTGCATGTGGTTGTTTGCATGCACAGGTACAAGTTCTCGACCCCGATAATATGCAGCCTGTGCAGGCAGCAAGTACAGGGCACGAGCAAACCATAACCGATATATTGCCTATGGGCAACTGGAAGCCTAATAAACAACCGGATAGCCTGAAGGTAGGAGATACATTAGTATTAGTGAATGATAATACAATCAGGGAACACGATCTGAATTTTAGCAAAGCAGGCAAGATAACTCGCTACACTCAACATATGAGTAATACCAGCACTTCATTAAGCTTTAATAATAGTTGGGATGAAATAGGGTACTGGCAAGCGGATGAGGCTAAAATTATTTTTCATATAGACATAGATCCCCCATCTAATATTGACAAATCAAGAAAAATATCATTTAAAGAAATAAGCAAATCATACCAGGTAATTAAATTATATGTTACAAGTATTGGAGTTGAAGTAGGTCAATAAAAATTCCTGGATGCGTAAGATTTCTTTTTTGTTAACTATACTGATTCCCTTGTTCTCCTGCAATAGCAAACCGGGAGAAATGGATGTTTACCGAAACTGTGGCCTTGAGGGAGATGCTAAAAGACAGGATGTGCGGTCTCTGAATACGTTAAAGAACAGGTATACCTTCCCGGACTCAGCAGATTTTGATCACTCTGTTACATTAAGCGCTATGCTTGCTCCCGGAGAAGATAAAAATCGTTTCTCTGATCACAAAGCTGTAGATATTACAGGTTATGTAAATGATGTGAAGGTAGGTGGAGATGAAAGCTGCAATTGTCACGAACGCAGCCCACAATATAGAGATACACATATAGAACTTGCGTTGCCCCGGAATTTGATAGAAGAAAAGCATTGTGTGATTGTAGAGATAACTCCCCGTATGCGTGAAATAATGGCAGAGAAAGGTATTGACTGGAGCACCGATAATTTACGAAAGACCATTAAAGGCCACATGGTGCGTGTAAAAGGCTGGTTGTTGTTCGATGAAGAGCACTTAACACAAGCTGAAAATACTGACCCTGATAATCCTAAAGACTGGCGTGCCACCTGCTGGGAGGTACACCCTGTTACAAGTATTGAAGTGGTAGATGCTTCCTCAGCCCCAAACCCCTAAAAGGTTTTTGATTCTTAATTCCTAATTCGTAATTGGAATTAGTTCCCGTACATCTGCAATGCGGTCTTCAAATAAAGCAATGCATCCATTGGTATGTTATAAAGCTTGCCGTCAATGGTCTCCATTTTAACTATCTCACGTTCTGAACCCAAGCGCACCACAACCATTTTTTTATCGGGTATAACAAAAATATACTGGCCCTTTAAACCGCGGCAATAAGGTATAATATGGTGCTCATAGTTCATTATCCACCATTGGTAACCATAGTAAACTGTAAGTTTTGGAGTGGTAGAAGCTACGACCCATTCTTTAGGTACAACCTGGGTATAGGTCATTTGCTCATGAGTTACACCGGATGAATCGGCAACCTTTGCAATATGTATATCAGTTCTGCCCGAATCAAGATAGAGTTGACCAATACGTGCAAAATCGCGTGCATTTGAATTGAAACAGCAATATGCTTTTTCAACGCCACCTTCATGGTCAAGGCTCCATAATGCAGGCTGTTCGGCACCCAGTGGCTTCCATAGTTTTTCTGAAGCATATTCAGCAAGTGATTTACCTACTGCTTTACTTACGCAATAACCAATAAGGGTAGTATTTCCGCTCTCGTAAATAAATCTTTTGCCGGGTATGGTATCTACCTTGTATTTCAAGGTCCATTCCATAATATCGCTACTGTAGTAAGCTTCGGCAGGATAAGCAAATGGACTGATATAGCTCTCGTTAAAATTAATACCCGAACCCATTTCTAATAGATCCTGTAAGGTCAGTAAGCTATCCATACCTTGTTTGTATTGGGGTATAAAGTCGCTTACTTTTTCATTTACGCCTTTTATTTTTCCTTCCTCTATTGCAATTCCACATAAGATGCTGGTAATGCTCTTGGCCATCGAGAATGAATTGGTATGCGATGTGTCAGAATGCCCATCCCAATATTGTTCGTGTAACAGCGAATCATTTTTAATAACTACAAATGCAACTGTCTGCATTTTCTTCATTTGCTCGAGTAACGAATCTGGTATTTGTTTCTTATTATAATTAGCTGAAGCTGCCCAAGGCCGTGGCTTTCCTATGTCAACTTTGCGGTTAGAGAATATGCCGTATTCTTCAATGCTTGGTCCGAAGCGGCCCTTGAATATGGTATTAGGAATGGTCTTATAGAGGTAGAAACGGCCGGTAAAAAGAATGACCAGGTTTACCACAACTACAATTACAAAAAGAAGGGCGGCAAGGAACTTGAAAAGCTTACGTAGAAATTTCATGAGGTTTTATATTTCAATATGAATCAAATATAGGCGTTTTAAGTAAAAGCCCGCCCTACATCTTCTTTCCATACATACGTATGGCAGCGCCAACATAATACTTGTCGTCGTCATCGGTTTGCAGTTTGCCAAGCCTTACTACTATCATATGCTTATCGGGCACTACGTATACATATTGTCCAAATAAGCCTGCAGTATAAAAGACTACGTATCGTTTCTCAACGTGCGTTATCCACCAATTATAGCCATAACCATCGGTCACCTTTGGCGTGGTAGATGCAAGAACATAATCTTTGGGCACTATCTGTTTTCCATTCCACTTGCCTGAATCAAGGTACAGTTTGCCAAGGCGCGCAAAATCGCGCGCGTTTGAGTTAAAGCAGCAATATGCTTTTTCCATGCCCCCTTTTTTATCGAGACTCCAGTATGCTGGATGTTCTGCTCCCATAGGCTGCCAAAGCTTTTCAGCGGCATAATCACTAAGTTTTTCACCTGTTGCAATGCTTACCACATATCCCAATATGGCTGAGTTTCCACTCATGTAATTAAATACTCTGCCCGGTTTTAATGTTACCTTGTATTTAAGGGTCATTTTCATCAGGTCTGTGCAGTAATATGCCTTGGCCGGGTAGCCAAATGGGCTGTAATAATTCTCGTTAAAGTTAATACCCGAGCTCATAGTAAGCAAGTCTTCAATGGTGAGTAAGCTATCCATGCCCTTATTAAAGCTTGGTATAAAATCACTCACCCTTTGGTGTACACTTTTTATTTTTCCTTCACTTATAGCTATACCAGCCAAAATACTTGTAATACTCTTTGCCGACGAGAATGAGTTTGTATGAGATGTATCGGAATAGCCATCCCAATATTGTTCGTATACTATAGAATCGTTACGGATGATCAGGTATGCCTCCGTTTTGTATTTTTTGAAAAAATCAAGGCAGTCGCCTGGGATGGTATCTTTATTGTAACGGCTTGAAACGGGCCATGGCTGAGGCTTGCCTATACTAACCGTTCGGTTAGAGAAGTAGTTGTAGCCATCAATACCAAGTGTCAGGCGGCCTTTCAGGTAGGTGTCCTTAATGCCCCGCATCACATAACTATTAGTACAGCTTATTGAAAACAAAAGCAGGCCGACAAAAACCAATCGCTGGTTTTTCTGTTCAAATATTTTCAAAAATGTTTTCACGGGGTTTTGGCTGATGCAAACTCAAAGATATGATATTTGTATTTTCGTAATGATTCAAAAGCAGATTTGTAAATGCGTAAGATAGTAGCCGGTATAACTTTAATGTGCCTTGTTTTGATGGCTTGTAAGCATCCAACTGCTTACAAAGAAGTGCAGTCGAAGAAGGGATTGTTCACTTTGCAGGTTCCAACCTACATGAGTGTAACTAATGATATCTTTCCCGGTATTTCAGAGGTTGAATACCGTAACGATTCTATACCCTTGTATGTAGTTGCGTTTGATACTTCAAGAAACGGATTGAATGAAACTTCCTTAAGAGCTTATTACGATTCTGCCGAAGCGCACCCGACAATTGACAGTGCTGTTTTAGAACAGCCCAAATTTTTAATGGTTAATGGCGATTCGGCCCTTAGTTCAAAACTTACCGGTAGTGTTAGCGGAGTAAAGTTTGTTTACCGCATTGAGACACTTGCTACTCCCCAGCGCTTCTTTTATATATTAATCTGGACCAAAGCCAATAAAGAAAAGGACCTTGGGGAGGTTATCGAAAAGATACTGAACTCCTTCCATGATATAAATCATGCGAAAGTATGACATTACCATGACAGTTAATTTGGCGTTTACCTTGACATTTGTATCGAACAAAAAGATACGTCTGTGAACCGATACGCTATAGTTGCTTTTACACACTATTCTACAGGACTTAATAACCTCGATGGATTTTTTGTGGATGATGCAGTTTTATCTGATAGACTGGATAGTATCAAGGCAGGTGTTAAGGCAGATGGCTTAATGTACCTGGCTACTTGCAACCGACTCGAATTTGTTTTTTCTCTTTCTGTTCCTGCACAAGAGAACTTTGCTAAACATGTAATCAGTCTTTTTCATCCTGAATGGAAAGAAAAAGAGATAAAATGGGCTTTGGGTAATGCTCTTGTGTTAAATGGTGAGGAAGCAGTTAAGCATATCATTGAAGTTGCCTCTTCACTCGATTCACTGATAGTGGGCGAGAGGGAGATCATTACCCAGGTAAGGCAGGCTTATGACTGGTCGAATGAAAAGGGCCTGACCGATGATTTTATACGAATATTGGTGCGGAAGACCATTGAAACTGCTAAGAAAGTATATACTGATACCAAAATAGCCGATAAACCTGTTTCTGTAATGTCATTGGCTTGTCGCAAATTGCAGGAATGGAACGTTAGCCTTGATTCACGCATTATTATGGTGGGAGCGGGCCAAACGGCCGATGTGATGGTAAAGTATATGAGCAAGCATGGTTTTAAGCATTTTAATGTGTTTAACCGCACGCTTAAGAATGCTAAGGAACTGGCCGATAAGTATAATGTGAATGCACATGCGCTTAAAGACCTTGAAAACTATACCGAAGGCTTTGATGTGCTTATTACCTGCGTACAGAGTGCAACACCTGTTATTACAAGTCAGATATTTGATAAGCTTGCTAAGGGTGAAACCAGTACTAAAATGATAGTTGACCTTGGTTTGCCATTTAATGTGGATAAGCCTGTACTCAATAAGCCAGGTGTTAAAGCCATTAATGTAGAAAGCCTTAATGGTGTGGCTCAAAAGAACCTGGAAGAGCGTAAAGGTGAAATGCTTGACGCTAATAAGATAATTGCAGATGCCGTTACTGAATTTTATTCTGACATAAAAAACCGTAAAATAGAGCTTGCCCTAAAAGATGTTCCTGATCGTATCCGCGAAGTGAGAGAAAGGGCCATGACTTCGGTCTTTTTAAAAGAAATTGAAGGCCTGTCTTCTGAATCTAAAGAGGTTCTTGAAAAGGTTATTGATTACATGGAAAAGAAGTGCATCAGCATACCCATGCAGGTTGCAAAAGAGAAATTACTCGATTTAGAGGTCTGAAATAAGACGAATTAGTTGTTTTGTAAGACCAAGCTTTTTTTTGGTGCAACGTAATTTTTGTAAAAAAAGATTATATTTGCTCCAACGAGTGATTTTAAATGACTGAAAAAGCTACTATTTCCAATACTTCTAATGGTTTTGAGGTGAAACAAACTAGCGGAGATTTTCCCCAAGACCTGTTTAGGACGGTTTCAGAAATGACCACCGATGGATTGGCTATTACAGAAAATGGCCATTTTTTACTCGTAAATAATCAATTATTGACCACTTTTCACCTAAAACGTGAAGAAATAATAGGTGCAAACACGCTTGATCTGATCCATCCTGATGATGTTAGCCGTGCTATTGATGAAGTGGCTCAAAACCGTAAAGTTTTTTATGAGCTTAAGGTAAGACGTGGCGATGGGGTTTATATACACACCGAGGTTAGGGGGCATCCTATTTTATATGAAGGAAGAAAGTGCAGGCTTTTAATGCTCAGGGATATAACCCAACGTAAAATAGCCGACAAGCTTTTCATAAACTATCTTAACCTTATTGATGCTTTCCCTGAGGCAATTTGTGTGCATGATAGTTCGGGTAAAATATTGTTTTCAAATAAAAGTGGTGTTAAGCTTGTTGGAGCCAAATCAGAAGATGAGGTGAAGACATGGAACGTAATGGAGTTTATTTTGCCGGAATACCATGCTATTATTAAAGATGATAAGCCCAGGATGGAAAAACTGGAAGCCGTAACCGGAAGGTTTGTTAAAATAAGGCAGTTCCGTCGCCAGGAAACAAAAAGTGTTGAGGCTTCTGTAATACCAATAAAGTGGGGCGACCAGCCTGCCGTTATGGTTTTGTGCCACGATGCATCATTAGAAGAACAGATTGAAAAGAGTGAAATAGCCAAGCAGGTAATGCAATCGGTGAACGAACATTTGCAATGGGAAATTGCCGAGCATAAAAATTTAGAGACCAAGCTCAAGAAGATGATCGAGGAAAAAGAGTGGTTGCTGAAGGAAGTGAACCATCGTGTAAAGAACAACCTGCAGATCATTACCAGTATATTGAACCTGCAGATAAACCAGATGCATGATAAAAAGCTGGTGCCTGTAATGCGTGAGTTCCAGAACAGGTTCTATGCTCTGTCTTCAATATATTCAAGCTTATACCATACCGAGGCAGATGAGGAAATAGATATTTCGGCTTACCTCAAAGATCTTACGCATAATCTTTTTGTTTCTTATTCGGATCCTGAAAAGCGCATTACCATTGATTGCGAAACATCGCGTATATTTATGGACTACGACCACGCTATTACATGTGGCCTTATTGTAAACGAACTTGTTTCCAATTCTATAAAGTATGCCTTCCCGTCTAATAAAAAAGGCAAAATAAAAGTATTGCTGAAACAAGTTGGCAAAAAAGTAAAATTAGAAATTGCCGATGATGGCATTGGTATTAAAGCAAAAGATAAAAAACGTTCATACGTATCACTCGGGCTGCAATTGGTCGACAGTCTTGTAACACAATTAAGGAATGGCGCTGTAAAAAAATATACAGGAGCCAAAGGAACCAAATACACTATTACATTTACATCCGCTATAGCAACTAAAAAAAACTCCAAATAAATTTCCATGAAAAAAACAGGCGTTCTTATTGTAGAAGATGAAGTTATAATTGCACGCGACCTTGCCCAAACCCTTACCAAACTTGGCTACCTTGTGGTGGGCCATTGTGTAAAAGGCGAAGACGCTATTGAAATGGTGGAAGAAAAAACTCCGGATATAGTACTTATGGATATAATGTTAAAAGGAGATATGACCGGTATTGACGCCGCTAAAGAGATTCGCAAGAAATTTCAGATACCAATTGTGTATCTTACTGCATATTCTGATGAAGATAGTATAGGCAGGGCTAACAGCTCGGGGCCTGCAGGGTACCTGGTAAAACCGTTTAAGGCTAATGACCTTCGTGCAACCATTGAAACTGCTTTATACCGTTTCAACGAAGAAGTAAAATTGCGTAAGGAGAATGAAATGCTTTACCACCTGGTCCAGAATAAGGATTCAAAAGATATTCTCTTTGTTAAATCAAGTTTCCAGTTAGTGAAGGTGATCATGAAAGATATATTGTATGTAGAAGCTTTGAAAGACTATGTTACACTGCATACCATCAGTGGCAAATACATCATCCGGTCTACCATGAAGGGTATACAGGAAAAACTTCCAACTGATCGTTTTGTACGTGTGCACCGTTCATTCATTGTGCGCATTGATAAGATCATTTCTATTGATCATACTAAAGTGATATTGGAATACAACAAGGATGTGCCTGTTGGCGGACTGTACAAAGAAGAATTTTTGAAGAGGATAAACACCATCTAAATTTGCCCCAAACCCTTAAAGGGGCTTTGAATAACACGGCTGGTTCTAAAGCCCCTTTAGGGGTTTGGGGTTGATAGAAACAATTGAGAAGAGATTAGTTTTATGCCAGTTCGAAGTCGATAAACTTCTTTATAAGGTCGGTTCTTTTAACCTTTACCCTTACATCTTGCCCAAGCTGGTAGCGCTTGCCCGAACGTTTGCCTTTCAGGCAGTAGTTCTGCTCGTCGTAATAATAAAAGTCATCCTGTAGGTCGCGGCCGCGCACAAAGCCTTCGCACTTGTTGGCTTTCAGTTCCACAAAAAAACCATATTCTGTAACGCCTGAAATAAGCCCGTCAAAAATTTCGGTGCTATGCATTTGCATAAACTGCACTTGCTTGTATTTTACCGATGACCTTTCTGCTTCTTCAGCAATGCGTTCCAGCTTAGAACAGTATTTACACTGCTCCTCTAACTCATGCCTGTCATCTGAAGTTTTATTTGTGGTAAGGTATTCCTGCAAAAGTCGGTGTACCATTAAATCGGGGTAGCGGCGGATAGGGGAGGTGAAGTGTGTGTAAAAGTCAAACCCCAAGCCATAGTGGCCAATGTTTTTTGTAGTGTATATAGCCTTTGCCATAGTGCGTATGGCAAGTACGTTCAATACGTTTTCATAAGGATGTGAACGGGCATTATCCAATAGCTCATTCATTGAATTGGCAATATTGGTAGAGCGGTCGAAGGTTGATTTTATACCCGACTTGCGCAAAAACTCTATGAACTTCTGTAGTTTCTCCGGGTCTGGTGAATCGTGAACACGGTAAACAAAAACATTTTTCTTTTTCTTCTCTCCGTGATGATGTTTATCCTGTTCATTGTCTACAGGTGCTTTGCCAACCAGTTCTGCCACCTTTCTGTTGGCCAGTAGCATAAAATCTTCTATCAGGCGGTGAGAGTCGTTAGCCTCCATAAACTTTACCCCGGTGGGGTTTCCCTTACCGTCGAGTATGAATTTTATTTCAGTCTTTTCAAAAGCAATAGAGCCTTCTTTCATACGCCTTGCCCTTAAGGTCTTGGCAAGTTTGTTAAGGGTATGCACTTCGTTTGAAAGGGCATCATCTTTTCCTTCTAATATCTCCTGTACTTCTTCGTAATTAAATCTGCGTTTCGATTCTATAACTGTTCTTCCAAACCACTGATGCTTTATCTCTGCGTTTTCATTCAATTCAAACACAGCCGAAAAACAGAGTTTGTTTTCATTCGGGTTTAACGAGCAAGCCTCATTCGAAAGTGCTTCAGGTAACATGGGTATTACCCTGTCAACCAAATAGACCGATGTCGCACGTGTTGCTGCCTCTTTATCTATGGCCGATCCTAACTGAACGTAATGGCTCACATCGGCAATGTGCACACCGACTTCCCAATTACCGTTCTCTAATTTCTTTAATGATAAAGCATCGTCAAAGTCCTTAGCATCTATCGGGTCAATGGTGAATGTTATAATGTCTCTGAAATCACGTCTGCGCCCTATCTCTTCATCAGATATAGTGGTGCGGAGCGATTCAACTGCTTTCTTTACTTCAGGTGGAAACCTTAAGGGTAGCCCGAATTCCTCAATAATAGAATTCATTTCGGCAACATGTTCGCCCGGTTGGCCCAACACTTCTACTATCTCCCCGGTTGGGTTCTTATCACCCTTGGCCCATCCTGTAATATTTACACGGACTTTCTGTCCATCCTTGGCATTATTTATCTTATCTCGCGGCACATAAATATCGGTAGGTACTTTAGAATTATCAGGCAACACAAATGCATGTCCTTCTGATAACTGAAGTGTTCCGCTAAATGCGGTCTTGCCTCTTTCTAATATCTCAACTATCTCTCCTTCAGGCCTGCCCTGGCCATGACTCGTTTTAATTGCAACCTTCACTATGTCGCCATTCAATGCGCGGCTGGTCCTTTCTCTTGGTATATAAACATCTTGTGCCGATTGCGCTGAAATGATGAATGCAGCGCCCGAGGCCTTCATGTCAACAGTACCTATAATGTACCGCTGTGCATGTTGCTGCCTTTGTCTGCCCTTAGTTTTTTTTCTCATTTACCCATGCGTTGTCTTACTGCCTCATACAGTACAACAGCAGTACTTACCGATACATTCAGCGATTCTATTTTTCCCATGAGGGGAATACGAACCTGCTTATCGCAAAGTCTTAAGATCTCTTTTGAAATGCCACTTCCTTCCGAACCTAATACTAAAACAGTTGGCACGGTATAATCTATACTGGTATAAAAATATTCACCTTTTTCGGTACAGGCCACTGCCTGTAATCCTCCATCAATAAGGAATTGCAAAGTTTGTGCAATATCTTTTTCACGGCAGATAGGTAACAGGTTCAATGCACCTGCAGAAGCTTTCATGGTTTCTTCATTTATCTGTGCTGAGCCCTTTTGCGGTACAATTACAGCGTCGGCGCCTGCGCACTCTGCTGTACGAATAATAGCACCCAGGTTACGTACGTCAGTTATCTGGTCAAGCAAAACGAATAAAGGTGTTTTGCCTGCTTCAAAAATTCCGGGCAACAGGTTCTCTGCTTTGTGGTAAGTAACCTCAGCCATGTAAGCTATAACGCCCTGGTGGTTCTTGCCGGTAAGGCGGGTTAATTTTTCAAGCGGTACATATTGAAAATGTATTTCGTGCTGTCTTAACAAAAACAGTAATTCTTTCGATAATGGCCCTTGCAGGTTATTTTGTACAAATACCTTTTCCAGTTCTTTGCCGCTTTCTATAGCTTCAATAACCGGGTGCAGGCCAAATATCATTGGGTTCTTTATGGGCATAATTTTAATAAAGTGCTAAGGTACGAGGCTTTGGCCTTGGTCTTACCGCTTCAGTGCAATAGTTTTTAAGGGGTTTTAAACAAAATAGGGGCTAGTGATTAGTGGCCCGTAGTTCCTTAATGGCTTGTATTATAGGTATTGCCCTATCTTCCCTAATGGTTTTTTGATCAGAGTCAGTAAGCCTGGTTTCAGGTTATTTATCTTCCAGGCTTGCCTGTCTTGCAAATTTGCTTTAATGCGCCTTGCAAGGCTTCGGTTGCTGGTGCCACCGGTTCGCATTTTTACCAACACTTCCGGTATATAGGTTGCTTTTAATTTATGCTTGTGCAGCATGCGCAACATCAATTCGTAATCAGCGGAAATAGACAGCGTGGTATTATAATTTCCATATTCATCATACCATTTCTTCTTTAAAAAGAAAGTAGGGTGGGGTGGCATCCATCCTTTTAAAAACAAGTCTTCTGTATAGGGCTCCGATTTCCAATTGCGCACAATCCTTATGGAGTTCTCTCTGTCTACATATTGCAGATCACCATAAATGCAATTGGTGTTTTCTTTTTCAAAAGCAGCAACAATTTTTGAAATTATAGTTGGAGTAGAATAAAAATCATCGGCATGCAGGAAGCCAATAATATCTCCCGTTGCTTTGCTGAGTCCTTTGTTCAGCGCTTCGTAAATGCCTTTATCTTTTTCAGAGATCAAAACATTTATTTTGCTTTTATATTTTTCTAACAGTGCTTGAGTGCCATCGTTAGATGCACCATCAATAACTATATATTCAATGTTCTTGTAATCTTGTTCAACAACCGATTGTAAGGCACTTTCGAGCGTATCGGCATTGTTTAAACAAGCAGTTATTATCGTTACTTTCAGCATAGCTTATTCAAATATATGTATGCTTTGTTGCAGCAGGTCTGGGTTATTGATAAAGTCAGCGGCATATTTTCTGGTTCCTTCTGACCATGTTCTAAAAGTAACTGAATCCATTGCTACGGATTTTTCAATGGCATCTACAAAACCCTTTTGGTTATTTAGTGGTAGATCAAAACCTGCTTTAGTCAGCTCCATGTTCCTCCACGGTGTCTGGTCGCTAATGATAGCAGGGCAACCACAAACCATAGCTTCTAAAATAGTGTGGCCAAAGTTTTCACCCTGTGTAGGCATAAAAAGAAAATGGACATCCTTAAGAGCACTCGGTATTTCATCTTTTACTATTGGCCCAAAGTGCTCGGCTTCGATATTCTCCGGCAGTTTATTTAACACCGCTTTGCATTTTTCCCAATAAGGATAATCGTAAACGGGGCCATATATATCGAACTTTACTTTGCCTTTTACTTTTTGTAACACTTCAAGTGCAAACAATAAATTCTTTTCGGGTGATACCCTTGCAACGCTTACCAGGTGCACCATGCCAACATCTTTTCGTTTTGCTACAAAAGGTGGCAGTTCCATTTTACCGGGCAGGTTAGGTGCAAGACGCACTTCTGCTTTTTTACCAAATACATTGCGTATATGCCCTGCTTCCTGTTCTGATGCTGCATGAAAGTGCATGTTCTTTATCAGGCTGCTGTTCTTTATCCATAACAGGAAAGGTCTTTTCTTCCAGCTTTTTATGGCAATTGCACTCGGTGCCAGCATACCACGCGGGGCAAGTATTACTTTCTTCTTTAAGCGGTTAAGTATAAATAGGGGCATTATGGTAAAACGTGGTGAATACATACTGTTGAGGTAGGCAATATCAAACTTTTCGCTCTCAATAAGCTTAGCCATATTAGGGTAGCTAAGGTTCTGGGTGGAAAAATAATATACCCTCATTCCGTTAGGCAGGGTGGTCCAAACATCACTCTTAATACCTTTATAGGGAATTGTATCCGTATAATCAGTATCACGTGTTATGACCGAAAAATCATAAATATCTTTCAGGTGATTGATAAGGTTAAACGACGACTGAATAGGCCCTCCCGCCATAAAGCCGGGGTAAAACCAATCGCTGAATAAAAGTATTTTTTTCTTAGCCATCAATACCATTCTCTGTTAACCAATGTTCCAGCACGACCAAATGCCATATTTTGTACCACGGGGTTCTGGTGCTATCCTTTAAAAAATTCTGCCACAAAGATTGCACATAATCTGAATTGAACTGTGGCCTTTTCGACAGACCGATAATATTTCCTTCGCAGAAAGTTTTTAGCTCGCCTTTCATCCATAGAGCCCAGGGGAATGTAAAGCCCATTTTAGGCCGGTTGATGATGTTGTCGGGTATCAAGCCTTTATTTGCATCCACCAATAATTTTTTAGGTGTATGCGGGTATTTTACTTTATCATTTAATCCAATTACGTATTCCACTAATTTATAATCAAGGAATGGGACACGCACCTCTAAAGCATGTGCCATACTCATTTGGTCCACATCGCGCAATAATGTATCGGGTACATAATTACTTAATTCTGCGGCAGTTGTTTTTGATAAGATGCTATGCTTAGGATTGAATCGTAAATCTCTTTTTAATGTTGAATCAGAACTCAACAGTTGATTAACCTCCCCGGCGCTCATTATCCTGCGCATTAAAGGGTAGGTATGCTCTAAGTTCCAATCGGGCAGATTAAATAGTTCAACAAGTTTAACTGATGCAGGATTGTTTTTATAAAGTTTATAGAGGTGAGCAGGTAATGAGATGATCGGCTTAGGAAACCCTGCTGCCCATTTCATATTTTCAAGTTTGTATAATCGTTTGAATAAGGGATATCCTGCAAATAGCTCATCCCCACCTAAACCCGATAAGGCCATAGTAATTCCTTCCTTCTTCGTGGCTTCCGAAACAACATAACTGTTCATGCCATCTCCACTGGGGTGATCTAATGCACTTAATGCTTCGGATAATTTATCAAGGAATAATTTTAACGACAGTTTTATTTCGTGATGCTCTGTATTGTATTGCTTGGCAATTTGTTTGGCATAAGGCCCTTCGTCGAACTTATCTTCTTCAAAGTTTACTGAAAAAGTTTTCACCTTTTGTGTCATTAACTTCGACATCATAGCCACCACTATGCTCGAATCAATACCCCCTGAGAGGAATGCTCCGAAAGGCACATCTGCTACAAGACGCATTTCAACTGCATCGTAAAGCAGGTGTTGCACATCTTTACATATCTCTTCGTAAGGCTTCTCTTCTGCCTGAACAGGAATATCCGTAAGACTCCAGTATTTCTTCTGTATTATATTTCCAGGCTCATTCTCTTTAATGAGCATGTAATGGCCCGGCAAAAGCATAGAGACATTCTCTATGATGGTCTGCGGTGCATGTACGGTCTGATAAATTGCATAGTCGTTGAGCGCAGCAGTGTCTATCTTTTTAGGAACCATTCCGCTTTTAAGCAATGCACGTATTTCAGATGCAAAGGCAAATGTTTTGCCATCGTGCCAATAGTATAGTGGTTTTATACCAAGCCTATCGCGTGCAATAAAGAGTTCTTTCTTTTCTTTATCCCAAATGGCAAAGACATACATGCCGTTGAAGTATTTCAGGCAATCAGCTCCCCAGCGCTGGTAAGCAGCCAATATCACTTCAGTATCGCTCTGGGTCTGGAATGGGTAAGCCATGGCATTGCTATCGCCGGAAATAGATCGTTGCAGGCTTAATTTCAAATTCCTGAAATTATAAAGCTCACCATTATATATCACTGCAAATCGCCCATTACCAGAGAACATAGGCTGGTGCCCGTTCTTAGACAGATCTATAATACTTAAGCGGCGGTGCCCAAGTGCAATTTTATTTTCAATAAAAGTACCCTCATCATCGGGCCCGCGATGGGCAATTGCCTGCAACATGCGTGAGACAGCCCCGGCTGTATCATTATTAACTCCGAGGAGGCCACATATTCCGCACACTTGTAAACGAGGGTTTTAGTAAATGAATTATTCTCCTTTAAATACAGGTTTCCTTTTCTCTAAAAAGGCTTTTACACCTTCGGCGTTATCGGCAGTTTTACCTGCAATGGCCTGTATTTCGCCTTCCATATCTAACTGCTCGCTAAGGTTGTTATTTAGAGATGCATTGAGCAGCTTTTTTGTTAATCCTAAACCCCTGGTGGGCATTTGTGCCATTTGTCCGGCCAGTTTCTCTGCTTCGCTCATCAACGTATCATCAGGTAATACTTTATATATCATACCCATATCCATTGCCTGCTGTGCCGAAATTTTATCGCCCAGCATCATTAAGGCAGTAGCTCTTTGCAAACCTATCAATCGTGGCAAAAAGAAAGTTCCTCCGCTATCGGGTATCAAGCCAATTTTACTGAAGGCTTGTATAAAAGATGCTGAAGCCGCTGACAGAACAATATCGCAAGCAATAGCAAGGTTTGCACCAGCACCGGCAGCTACACCATTTACTGCACAAATAACAGGTTTTTCAATATTGCGTATTTTATGAATGATTGGATTATACTGTTGTTGGACTATGACTTTAATATCTGCACCTGGAGCAATGGCCGATGCAAGGTCTTGACCTGCACAGAATGCCCTGCCGGCACCAGTAAGTAAAACAGCACGGACGGCTTTATTGCTTGCAGACTCATCTAATGCCGCTTGCATTTCTTTAGCCATGGGCATGTTAAAACTGTTGAGCACATCAGGGCGGCTGAGGGTTATTTTACCAACTCCGTTCTGAATAGAGAAAATAATGCTTTCCATAGTATAATATTAAATGCATTTAAAATAATCGAATGGTTCTTTGCAGTCATTACAAACATAAAGAGCTTTGCAGGCCGTCGAACCAAAAAAACTTTTCATTTCGGTATTGGTAGAACCACAACGGGGACATTTTATAACCTTTGCACGGTTACTCAGTAGGCCTTTGTCAGGCGATGATTTTTCCGGAGGGGCAATTCCATAATCTTTTAATTTCTTTTTGCCATCTTCACTTATCCAGTCTGTTGTCCAGGCCGGAGAGAGAATGGTTTTAATATTAAAATTGCTAACGCCTTTTTCTTTCAGCTTAGCTCTAATATCTTCTTCAATAACACTCATGGCAGGGCAACCGGTATAGGTAGGGGTAATGGTAATGTGAGTCCCTTCAGCATCAACTTCTACTTTACGTATTATACCCAAATCAACCACGCTTAACACGGGCACTTCAGGGTCGTAGACTTCCTGCAGGTAATCTAATATTTCAGCTTTGGTTGCCATTGCTTACCACTTAGCGCCGGGGTAGGCGCGTTGCATAAACTGCAGTTCGGCTAATAAAAAGCCAAGGTGTTCGGTATGAATGCCTTTCCTGCCACTCTTCATCATATAACTGCGTTCAGGTACCTTTATGGTTGCCTCATCTAACACCTGCTTAACGGTTGCGTCCCATTGCTTGCGGATGAGCGCCATATCGGGAACTATCTTTTCTGCAATGAGTATTTTATCTTCTTCCAGCACTTCAAACATATCGTCGGTAAACATCCACAGGTTGTTAACCGCTTCCTGTATGCGCTTATGGCTCTCTTCCGTGCCATCGCCCAGCCTTATTACCCAATCGCTGCAATGACGAAGGTGGTAGGTGCTTTCTTTTATAGCTTTTTCGGCAATAGAGCGGAGCTTTTCGTTGGTACTGTTAAGCATTGCATTTTGCAAATGATAGTTGAACGCAGTAAATAAGAACTGGCGCATAATGGTATTGGCAAAGTCGCCATTGAGTTGTTCTGCCAAAATGCTGTTCTTAAAAGCCATAACATCGCGCAGGTATGCCAGGTCGTCTTCTGAACGGCCTTTGCCTTCCAATTCTCCTGCATAGGTTAAATAGAGGCGCGATAAACCAATAAGGTCGAGCGAAATATTAGTAAGGGCAATATCTTCTTCTAATATGGGTCCGTGCCCGCACCATTCCGAAAGACGGTGCCCAAGTATTAAACTATTGTCGCCCAGCCATAATACATAATTGAAAAGGGACTTATTTACAGCATTAGTGTCGCTCATATATCAGTTTTAAGAAGTAACAAAGTTACAATTTTAAGGGCTAGTTTCAAAGACTAAGTTCACAAAACCAAAAGCCGCTTGCTCTTGGCCCTGTTATTGGTGGGTGGTCCTTACTAACCTTTATTTCTATGGGTTTATATATTTTCTCACCTTTTTCAAATTTCACAGGCGCTTTAAAGATAGGCCCGTCAAAGCAAAAGCTATGAAATTCTCCGTGTTCACCGCAGGGATCCACATTGGCAGGAAGATGGTTTACAAAATCAGCAGTATATAGCTCCCCAACTTCTTTTTCTCCCAGATAGGCATCATTAGTACAGCAGAGTATGGTTTTAAAGCCTGTTTTTATGAAATCATTTGCCAGTTGTTTCGTGTCTTTCTTCCATAATGGAAAGACTGCTTTCATTCCTGCTTTTGCTAAGTTATCCTCACGGTATTTCCTGAGGTCCTCCAAAAAAATATCACCAAAAATTACGTATTCAATTCCTTTGACTTTCTGTTCTTTCAGAAAAGCCTCCATATTACGCTCATATTCTACATTACTACCTTCTCGTACATACATTTTAAGCCAGGGCAGATCAATGCTTTTAGCTTGCCTCTCAATCAATTCTTCGCGCACCCCATGCATAGAGACACGCTTGAAGTTTTCATTAATTGTAGTGAATAATAACTCTACATTGTATTCTTTTTGCTGTAATACCTGGTGTAGTGCAAATGCAGAATCTTTACCTCCGCTCCAGCAGAAAATAGCTTTTTTCATAAAGCGAATATAATATTTAGGTGTAAACCTATTTATTGTACCCTGTAAACATACAAATGTTCAGGGCTAACTCTATTCTCATTCGGGAATGAGCCTATTGGTTTTAAATGAAGTAATACGCAATCTTCTATTTTGTCTTTAGAAAGAAGATATTTTATGTCCATTTTTTTTAACGCTATTGAATCAAGCATAATGTTGACCGGTTTTTTTGCCGTGTCATCAACTTTCGCATAATAATATTGAAACCTTCTTGCTCCTATAATTTCATTTAACTTGGTCGAATCTTTTATTTTATTTAGCTCCGGCCTGAAAATATCCACCAATTGTTGTTTTTTCTCTGCCGGGAAGTTACCCAGGTAAGCAGAGGCGGTGTGAAAATTACTGTATTGTGCCAGTTCTGCCGGAAAACCAAGGCACAGAACCGTTTCTCCACTATAATTTATTCTGTCTTTTGCCTCCGAAAACATTTTAGGCGCAAAATAGGTATTGAAACTTTTATGAGCAAGATCGTGATTGTTTATATAAGTATAATAAAAAGCATTTTCATTATAGGCGCTGCCCTGGTAATCTGAAATATTGAGGTTAAAGAATAAGCAAATTATTTGTGAACCAATTAAAACCATTGAGATGGCAAAAGATTTAGCAGTATGTTTTAAAAGGAAATAAATACTAATGGCAAAGATCATGTACCACATTACAGGCAAAAGCGTTACAAACCGCATTTGTAATGAACCTAATGAGCCTAATTTTTTGAAAAAATACGGAGAACCGCTCCATAGGTGAAACGTATCAATTGATGAAAAAACAATTGTAATTATTAACGGTATAGCTAGTATGCGATAATATTTTTTTGAACGTATTAATAGTATTGACAGTAAAAGCGTGATAAGTATTATTGGAAACTGGCAACTGTAAAAATGATATTGCCCTTTTAAAAAAAGGAACAGATCCATTTTTGCGTACCCTTTCCAGTTAAGCATATCTCCTGTAAAAAAAGTGGTGCGTTGCGAAGTGAAGCTATGGCTAAACTGTAGCAGAAACATACGATATTCAGAAACGGCACTTAAAATGAAAAGCAAGCCCCATGCCAATAAAGCATACAAATTCCATTTTTTTGAAACAACAAAGAACAGTATCATTCCTAATAATATCCCCGGTAAAAAGAATAGGTTACTGAAAACAAAATCGCTGGAGCAAAAAGGGAAGAGGAATATGATAACCCAATTATAAATAGTTTTCTTGCCGTGTAGAATGTTTAACAAGGCCCATATAACAAATGGCTGACCGGCAACACAAAACTCTCCAAGCGGCCAGTATGGCAGCAAAGCAAATGCCAAAGAAATAAGGGCCGTATGGTATGGATATTCACCTTTAAATAAATAGTCTTTAAGTAGGTATTTCATGCCAAAATAAGCCACAAGCCGCTGAAGTACAATAAGCAAGCAATATGCAACAACAGGCGAAAAAAGTAGATTTAATAAAGTATAGAAATCAAGTTCTGATGGCATGCAGCCCCTTGGAATACCATTAAACAGGTTTGGAAAGACAGCATTATTTGGTGAGAAAGTAAGGCCGCTTTCTGCAATCATTTTATACCACCCAACAACTGAATCAAGGTTGTCATGTATCATTAAATGAGCATGCGCAGGGAATATAATGTAAGGAGAAAGGTAAATGAATAACACTGAAAGTGCTATAACATCAGGAAGGCGTTTACCCCATTTATGCATAAAGGCTCTTGAGGAATGACTTAGTTTAATAAATTAACTAATGGGGGTAGTGTTGTAATAACGTTGCAAAGATAATGAAATATGTAAATTATTCTATTTCAGGAAGATAAAAGTATTCAAATTATCGATAAATATATAATTGAAATAGCCGAAATAGGCAACTAAAGCGACCTAAATATTGTTTAGGTGAGGATAACCTGTTGATAATATTGAAAGGAGATGGGTAACAAGCTTTATGGTTTAGTTTATTTTTGGCACTTATTTAAAACACAATGTCAACAGGAAAATATACAGAAGATAGTATCCGGTCATTAGACTGGAAGGATCATATCCGTTTCCGCCCGGGTATGTATATCGGTAAGCTTGGCGATGGTTCATCGCAAGATGATGGTATTTATGTATTGGTTAAAGAGGTTATTGATAATGCCATCGACGAATTTGCGATGGGCTATGGTAAAACCATTGAGGTAACTATAAAGGATAAAACAGTAACTGTTCGCGATTTTGGCCGCGGTATTCCGCTGGGTAAGGTACTAGATTGTGTGGCTAAGATAAACACCGGTGCCAAATACGATTCAGAAGTATTTAAGAAGTCGGTAGGACTTAATGGTGTGGGTACAAAAGCCGTTAATGCGCTCTCCGGTTATTTTAAAGTTCAGTCTGTTCGTGAAGGGAAAACCAAAATAATTGAATTTAAAAAGGGTGAGGTACTTAAGGACCATAACATTGGTTCATCAAGCGAAAGCGAAGGTACTATCATTACTTTCCAGGCCGATGATGGTATTTTCCCAAATCACCATTACATTACCGAGCACGTTGAGCGCATGCTTTGGAACTATGCGTTCCTTAATGCGGGGCTTAAGATAAAATTCAACGGGGCCAAGATAGAATCTGAAAAAGGATTGTATGATCTGCTTGAGCATAATATAAATAGCCCTATACTATACCCAATCATTCACCTGAAGGGGAATGATATTGAGGTTGCCATGACGCATAGTGTGCAGCAATACAGCGAAGAATATTATTCATTTGTAAATGGTCAGCATACAACACAAGGAGGTACTCACCTAAATGCCTTCCGTGAAGCAGTGGTAAAGACCATTCGTGAATTTTATAAAAAGAATTTTGAAGCGGCAGATATTCGCAAATCTATTGTGGCTGCTATAAGCGTAAAAGTAGAGGAGCCAATATTTGAATCTCAGACCAAGACAAAACTAGGTTCACAGGACATGGGGCCAAAAGGGCCTTCTATACGCACTTATATTGGTGATTTTATTAAGACCGAGCTTGATAACTTTCTCCATAAGAACGAGCAAGTTGCCGAAGAGCTTCTTAAAAAAATAGTTCAGTCGGAAGAAGAGCGTAAGGCAATGGCAGGTATACAAAAACTTGCTAAAGAACGTGCTAAAAAAGCAGGCTTGCACAACCGTAAATTGCGCGACTGCCGCATACATTATAACGATAATAATGACAGACGTTTGGAGACAACCCTGTTTATTACTGAGGGTGATTCTGCTAGCGGATCTATTACTAAATCGCGTGATGCGAATATTCAGGCAGTGTTCAGTTTAAAGGGTAAGCCATTGAATACCTATGGACTCACCAAAAAGATAGTTTATGAGAATGAGGAGTTCAGTTTATTGCAAAGCGCATTGAATATTGAAGAAAGCATTGAAGAAAATTTAAGATATAATAACGTAGTGGTAGCAACCGATGCCGATGTGGATGGTATGCACATACGTTTGCTTTTGCTTACATTCTTCCTTCAGTTCTTCCCTGACCTGGTAAAGAATGGCCACTTATATATATTGGAGACACCTTTGTTCCGTGTGCGTAATAAAAAAGAAACTCACTATTGTTATTCGGAAGAAGAAAGACAAAAAGCAGTTAGTAAGCTGGGTGGAAAGCCTGAAATAACACGCTTTAAAGGCTTGGGTGAAATTTCGCCTGATGAGTTTAAATATTTTATTGGTAAAGATATTCGCCTGCAGCCTGTAATTATTGGCGCAGAAACCAAGCTTGCCGAAATATTAAACTACTACATGGGTAAAAATACTCCCGAGCGCCAGGACTTTATTATCAATAACCTTAAGGTTGATAAAGAAGAAGGCGTTGAGGTAGTAGCCGATGCTACCGAGTAAAATCGGTTTGGTAAATATTTGTATTACCTACGTTATCTACCACCACCAGTTTTAAATGGTGCTTGCCTTTGCCTACATGTTCATCGAAAGTGTAGTATATTTTATCTTTCTTGGGGTTGAACTCCATTAATATCCAGTTTCCATCAACATAGGCATTATAAGCGGCAATACCCGAAAGATTATCGGTGATCTCAAACTCTATAGATGAACTCCTGCTCATATCTTTATTCTTATAGATGTTCATGGGCTTAATAAGTGGGCGCACATTATCCATCATAATAGCAAATGAACCAAAGTTTTTAGGGTGTGCCACCATATAGCCATGCTCATAAGTAGAAGTCAGATAGCTTACATGGTTCCCGTCAATCTGCACTACCACTGCTTTACGCATTAATGAATCAGGCAGGGGAGCTGAAGGTTTTATGCTGATGGTGTAATTATTGTTAAAGGGAATGTATTTATCGCCAACATTATAAACAGATGAATATATGTGCAGGGATGAAGTGTCGGTAGAACAACGGAAGCGCGTGTCTTCAAACAGAACCCGTTCAGGAATGTGCAATAACATACCTTTAAATTCATAATCGAAATCTTTACGCCAGTGAATGATTGCCATAGTGTGAAGGCTATCGTGAGAAATAGTACCCATTTTAGTTTCGCTTTGTAAAGTAAAAGGCAGAGTTGTTTTATTACCATTAAAATCTCCGACAATGTATTGCATATGATGTGTCTGTCCATTCTTGCAGGTAATGCGCCCTCTATGGCTTATCTTCTTGTATATATCCAATGCATCATTATCAGTCTGGAAGCTGTGTTCAATAGTGCGGTCATCTTTTTTGAAGGCTTTAAAATCAACATGCCCGTTTACGTAATGAATAGAATTAAAACTTAATTCATCCATCTTACTTAAATAAATGGTGTCGCTTCCATCAATCAGTAATTGTGAGTATGGGCCATTATGCCCTGTACCTTCTTCACCCATATCGAAAGAGCTTAGCCCTACACCAATTTTTCCATACACATGAATAAATGAATCCGATTCAAGAATATATCCTTTCTCTTTTCTTTCTGCCCTTATAAATAATGGCGAATGCTTTCCGTTTACATTACTTGAGTCATTCAACGGGTATATGCAAATACCACGTATTACAGGCGCTTCATGATCAACTGTGGTGAGCCCAAATAACATGGGGTTTAAAGGATCTTCACTTTTCTCATCCCTTATTTCAAAATGCAGGTGCGGGCCTTCTGCACCTCCTGTACTGCCAGAATATGCAACTGTATCGCCTTTCTTTACAGGTATTTCAGTAGGCTTAAGTTGAATGTCCACCGAGAAGCGTTGCCTTTCGTATTGGACTTTTCTCAGGTATTTCATTATTACATCATTATACCTGCTCAGGTGGCCGTATACAGTTACATATCCATTCGGATGTGTAATATAAAGCGCATTGCCATATCCATATCCCGACACATTTATACGCGAAACATAACCATCAGCTGCCGCATGAACAATCAAGCCTTCCTGCGAGTTGGTCTTCATGT
>Ga0210396_10000431_pt1 | contig 56222 bp, 49 predicted proteins | sample IncBWH17OmetaG_FD_155466 | JGI IMG/M metagenome (GOLD analysis project Ga0210396, IMG submission 155466) | Forest soil microbial communities from Barre Woods Harvard Forest LTER site, Petersham, Massachusetts, United States - Inc-BW-H-17-O ... | reverse complement strand
GCATCATTCCCGGTAGGTAATCCCCTGTCTATTTTTGTATCAGATAATAGATGATACAACAAATATTAAAGAGGCAGGCATGGTTACGGGAACAGATTTTTTAGACACGTTTTCAAAAGGCTCGATTCGGATTGATTTTGTAATAAAAGGACTTGTAAAAAAGTCTGATGAAGAAGGCGAACTGCTATTTTCCCGAAATGCGGATTCCGACAACTGGGCAAAAATTCCAACTTCTGTTGTTAAGGATGTGTTGGTGCTAAACGTGTTTTCGAAAAACAATCAAACAATAGTTTCTGTTCAATTGCACCTCAAGGTATCATCTGTGCCTTTAGAAACGGTGTATTGAGAATTGGCATAAAGATATGATCATAAGATACTGATAAACACAAATACTAATACATTCTCCATGCAACCATATACTAAACTCATTAAGACAGGAGCGGTGGGTATCCTTTTATATCTGGGTTCTTGCAATGCTGCTCAAAAACTACCCAACCAAACGTATTTGGACATTGTCTGTGGAATGAACGTGGAAAAGTCAGAAGCTTATACAAGCAAATACAAAGGTGTCACTTATTATTTCGATACGTATAATTGCAAACATGTATTTAGTATGGATCCTGATAAATTCATTTCTAACCAGTGCGTGCCCCCTAATCCTGCTACAAAATAAAAACATAGTTAAGATACACGCTCCTGTGATCTGTTTTCCGGAACTTTGACCCGGGTTCTGCTTTTGCACCCGGTATCAGCAAATACCTGGTTAATTTATTACCTTGTCGTGAAAATCAACTCCACGCTTAACCAGGGTATCGCATGTCTAAGGATCAACATCTGCACATAGCACGTCAATGGTTTGACGCTTTTAATGAACATAATCTGGAGAAATTGCTGGCCCTCTACAGTGATAACGCCCGGCATTATAGCCCTAAACTAAAAATCCGGAAACCGGAAACGCTGGGACTGATCAAAGGAAAGAGTGAACTAAGATCCTGGTGGAAAGATTCCTTTGATCGTTTACCATCTCTCCAATATTTGCCTCAGAATTTTATTGCGGATGATACAGCGGTATTTATGGAATACATCCGAAAGGTAGACGGTGAAGAAGACCTTACTGTGGGCGAAGTACTGGAGATAAAGGATGGATTGATTGTGGCGTCGAGGGTATATCACAGTTAATCAACCATAGAGAATTCATTAACGCTGCAGTTAAATTGAAAATACGCCTCCTCCTATTATTTTTCTTTGTGTTTGCCGGAATAGCCGAAAGCCAGAATGCGGATATTAATCTGTTACGCAAAATCAATGTGCATCGTAACACAAAGTTGGACGGTACCATGAAAGCCGTTACATGGACTGTGCCGGTTCTTTGCCCCGTTATTCCTCTTGGCAATATAGGCATGAGGTTTTATAACAATGATAAAACTCTTACCCGTCAGGGTGTGGTAGCCGGTTCGTCGGTATTGCTGGCCCTGGGTATCAGTACGGGTTTTAAATTTGCCGTAAAGCGGAAAAGACCTTTTGTAACGTATGATGATATACAAAAGGAAACCAAGGCCGGGCCTTTTTCTTTTCCATCGGGTCATACCACCAGCGCTTTTGCTTTGGCTACCGCTTATAGTCTGGCATACCCCAAATGGTATGTGATAGCACCTGCATATCTATACGCCGGTGCGGTAGCCTGGTCCAGGATGCATCTGGGTGTCCACTATCCTACGGATGTCCTGGCAGGGATTCTGATCGGTGCAGGGTCTTCTCTGCTTTGTTATCAGGTACAAAAGGGGATCAGGTAACCGAAACCCTCATCTCTTATTTAACAGAGTACACGTGGAGTTTCGGTTCTAGTATACTCTCCTCCGGTTCTTTTGTCGGAGGCATGACAAAATGAAGCGGCCTTTTTCTCCAATACCGGAACAGTGTAACGGAAAACCGAAAGTATTGTTTGATATCAATATTCCTTGATTTCACTCCGACATAAAAGGCAAAGGAAAAACTGGCCAGGAAATTAAATGTGCCTATCCCGATGATACCTGCTATACAGAAAAAAACATACGACAACTTAAGACTGAAATTCATTTGATATAATGCAATAGCAAGATTGCCGGTGGAGAAGGTAATGTGACGGATAGCATAAGGAAATGCAAAAATATGACCAATCAGTCCTACCGTGCCGAGTAAAAATCCTAAAAAAACATTACCGATGAGTGTACCTGCATTCTTTTCCAGATAGGAGATGATCCGGCTCCTTCTGCTATTTTCATCGCCTGCAACGGATGATAGTTTATTATGCAGACGTATTCCTATGCTGCTATACAAAACTTTATTATCCACATATCCGGCCACTACGCTGGAAACAAAAAGGAAGAAACCGGTAATGGCGGCAAAGACAAAGGAAAGCGACATGAAGGGTTGCATTTCATGAAGCATCTCCATGGCTTGTCCGTTATTTACCAGGGGACGACCCGTGGTTTTGGCAAAAAGGACGGACCAAAGCAGGGCAAAAGGAAAGACAAGGAGCAGATTACCGGCAAAGGAGATGGTTTGACTTCTGCATACTTTGGCAACAATCACAGCAAGTTGAAAAAAGGAGGTGCCTCCTTCTTTTTTTGTATCCATGGTGCTGGCAATGGCGGAGGCTGTCATGGCAGGTTGCTTGGTAGCCAGTGCTCCTCCTATCAGTTGTATGATTACAAATCCGATGGCATAGTTGAGACTATGTCCCAGTTCTTCCCAAAAAGGAGGAAGATCGGCCTGACTGATCAGGATTTTAAGGACAACCATAAACGAAACAATAAAACCACCTTTGCAGGATGCCCAGAAAAATTCCAGATAATCGCGCCAGGTAGTAGTGATATAATGTTCTCCGGTGCGACCCTTATGTTCTGCAATCTGGTAGGAAAGAACAGATACGGAATTGGAAATAAAACCGATTACATCGTTATCCGTTTTTTCAAATACCACAGCTTGCTTAAAGAAGACAACAAAAGTATCCTTGTCCAGCTCTGTAGCATTATCCATAAAGTCGGCAAGGATCTTTACGCGTTGAATGAGTTCTGCCAACAGACGAAGTAAAAAGCTCTGATGCAGGCTGGTGCCGTTTTGGGTACTTTTTTTCTTTATCTGCTCCAGACTTTCAGAACATTGATTGAGCATGACGATGGCATGACGAAGCCCTTCCTGATCATACTTCCCTTGCTGAAGCAACTCTATAAACTGAACCAGTTCTTTGTTTTGCTCCAGAAAGCCGCTTTGAAGCGCGGTATCTTTTCCTACCCTCCGTGTTACCTCCGCATCGGTACCATAAAAGGCAATACGGGTGGATAATACTTTCAGCGCGTTGGTGATCTGATGAAAAAGCTTGTCGTGGAGTGGGTCAAACCCGATGTGAATTTTCGAAAACAACTCTTTCCATACTTCATTGGAGACAGCCCCGATCCAGATATGATCGGATGACTTATAAAATACTTTATGGAAAGCATAATGAAGAGAATCTTCCTGACGAAGAGGAGGAAGGAGCTTATGCCGGATACGGGTCATGATTTCTGCAAAAAAGCGGCTTTCGGAAGGAATGCCACTTTCTATGAAAAAATCAGTGAAGTCCGCTTCTTCGATAATGCTGCAGATCAACTGACTAAAGGCATGGCCGATGGCTTCATCATCCAGAAAAGAGGAAAACTCCCGGATACGTTCTTCAGCTAATGCAGTATCATTACCCTTTTCCGGACGAACCAGATCTACAAGCCCTCGGAGGAACTCCACCCTCGATTCAAAATCCTTTACTTCAACAAGTTCTACTAAGTATTGTTTCATAGACGTCGGTGATGAGTCTTAACTGATGAGGATGTAATAAAGCAAGGCCAAAAGTAGTAACGTTTCTTTTGACTTCATTATTATATCTGCAACTTCTCTATTATGTAACATGTTAACTTACGTAATATGATTTTATTGAAAATATCTATACCTTCATTTTAATCTATACAGCACGGAGCGTCATTACCTCATTCATGAAAAAATTTCGCTTGTTTATCTTGTGTTTTTCATTCCTCTTTTTATGGTGCAGAGGAGCTATGGCTCAGCAACCTTTTTTCGGGGGAAGTGCAGGTGTGGTTGCTGCGCTTGGAACCAAGTTCGACCGCATCGGATTGTTTGTAAGAGGATATGTTGCCTGTGGCCAGTTTCAGCTGAACGGAGATATGCGGGTATACTGGAATTTTAAAAATCTGGGTCCCCGTAAAAGATATCTGGAAGAAACCATTTCCATAGGGGCTGTATATGCTTATTGGAAAAAAGACACGATTCATTCCACGCATCTTCTTACGGATGTTTCGAATCAGACAGGATGGAGTAACAGCGCCGGATACGGACATACTTTTTATTTTAACAGGATAGGAACTGCTCAGCAAACGGGGACGTTTTCTCTTCAATTCAATCGCGTTGATTTTATTACCGAGAATGATATTCTGGGGCATACCTTTTACGACCGTTTCCGTACCGGAGCCATGGTGCTTCAATACCTGGTTAATTCCAATCTGCAGCTGGGACTAAATTGTACTATGTGGACGGGTCAGATGGAGCACCGCGTTCGTCCTGCCGACTATCCGTCTCCTAATGGGTATATGGATACAACCGGGGCGAAGTTCTATAACTGTTCAGCCGGTCTTCTCAGTGTGCAGGCGAATGCGGTACTGCCTTATTATCAGCAGGCAGAAGCCAGCGCGGGTATTGATGCCGAACAGGTGCGCAATGTGGTTCAAAACAAGGTCATTCACGACCTCGTTTTTTTGCCACGTAAGTGGAGGACGGACCGGAATGCACATATGCCCATGTTGGATGATAAAGGAGAACAATATTTATTTAAACCGGGACAGCGGATTAAAAAACCTTCAACCTATATAAACGGATATCTAAACCCTGGATTATTTTATTGATGAAACAACCTCGCAGATCATTTATCCGGTTAGGTGCACTGGCACTTGTAGCAACACCATTCCTTTCTGTTGCCGGTTCAAAGGAAAAAACAGCGCCTCTAGCATTGCTCAAACCTCCCGCATTAAAGCCCGGAGATACCATTGCCATCACCTCACCGGCAGGAGCTGTTTGGGACAGCCATCAGGTGGATCTGTTTGCTTCCATACTTCAGAATTTGGGATTTAAAATAAAGAGAGGACAAACGCTTACCGAGCATTACGGCTATTTTGCAGGTACGGACGAACTGAGGGCAAAAGAGCTGAATGGCTTTTTTATCGATCCCGAAGTGAAAGCGATTTTTTGTATGAAGGGAGGCTGGGGTTGTGCGCGGTTACTTACTATGATTGATTATGCAGGAATCGCTGCACACCCAAAAATTTTGATGGGCTTCAGCGATATCACTTCTTTGCTTATTGCCATACAGGTAAAATGCGGACTGGTTACGTTTCATGGGCCGGTAGGCAATAGCGGATGGAACGATTTTACCGTTGATTATTTTAAACGGGTGTTGATGAATGCGGAATCGGTTACGTATCTGCCAACAGCAAAACCGGAAGATAATCCGCTAACGCTTTATTCAGGTAAAGCAAGAGGAATACTGATGGGTGGCAATCTGAGTGTGTTGACAGGGATGATGGGATCGGATTATCTGCCACAATGGAAAGACAAAATTCTTTTTTTGGAAGATACAGGTGAGGAACCCTATCGCCTGGATAGGATGTTTACCCAATTAAAACTATGCGGTGTGTTGCAAAGCATCAGCGGTTTTGTTTTTGGAAAATGTGTAAAATGTACGGCTGAAGAGCCGGATAAAGCATTCACTTTTCAGCAGATGCTGGATCAAAATATAAAACCACTGGGTATTCCTGTTTTTTCAGGAGCGATGATAGGACATATCGAAAACAAGTTTACCCTTCCTTTGGGTGTTGAAGCGGAGATAGATGCTGATAAAGGAACAATACGTTTGCTGGAAGCAAGCGTCACGATGTAAAAATTAATTGCCCCTCTTTACCAATTTGCCTTTGTACATTTTTTCATTAACCGTAACGGTAATGAGATAAATTCCGGCGGGCTGTGTGCCTAAATCAACCTGTGTTATATTTTTTCCTTTTACTGCATTCAGTTGTGAAGAAGAGATAACAGCTCCTTTGAAATCGTAAATTTTAAGAAGCGCAGCTCCATCTTCAAAGGCAGCATATGTGATCTCTGCAGTGCCTGTGGTAGGGTTTGGTTTCACGCCAAATGATACATCACTGTTGTCTACTTGTATGGTCGCTGCACCGGAATAAGTAGATTCACCATCCAGATCCGTTTGTTTAAGTCGGTAATAATAAGTGCCGCTATACACATTGGGATCTATGAGGCTGTATTTAAGAATGCTGCTGCTATTGCCACCGGGAGCTGCCGACCGTACGGTACCGATAGGGGTATAATCATTTCCATTGGTAGACCGCTCCACGGTAAAGAAGCTGTTGTTGGTTTCTGTTGCCGTTTGCCATAAGAGATAACCATTCTCGCCGCCTTTATAAAGGGCATCAAAAGAGAGAAGCTGAATTGGTAATGGTGCACAAGCTGTGCTTACATTGATAGGTGCGGTGAGGGTTTGTTTTTCTCCACAGCTTCCGGTTACTACACAGGTATAGGTAATATTGGTTCCCGGTGTAACGGTAATGCTTTGCGTGGTTTGAACGGGATTGGTAGTCCAGCTGTATGAAGAAGCTCCTGCCGGAGCGGTAAGCACGGCGGTATTCCCCAAACAAACAGGATTAGCTGAAGAAGTGATGGCCGGAAACTGTACTCCGCTTCCCGGATCAATGGTATAATTACAGATATCACCATTGAAGCCATCAATCATAATAATATAGGAATCACCTATTACGAGGTTATTGGCACTCATCGTAAAACCAGTGGTACTTTGATAGAAAGGAGATACAGGAGCAAACGTAGTACAGCTATTATTGGGAGTGGTGGAGAACATCTGCATTTGTATCCCTTCTGCCGGTGTCCGATAACAGGTGCCGACACTAACAGTTAACGTAACTTTTGAAGAGGCAGCCGTAAACCGGACCCAGGAATTATTCTGAATGGATACATCGAACACCGAAACGCCTTCGGTTGCAGGTAAGTTTGCATCTCCGGCAGCATCAACCTCTCCGAATACACCACCTGTATTTATATTCCCTCCTTGAGCTGTATGCGGTGCTGCTGCGAGCTCATTATTTCCATACATATTACTTGGCCAGTCGGCACCATACGCATTGCTGGTCGAAGAACTATACCCATTATTCAGATCGCAGATATCATAGGCATTGGCACAGAGGTCATTGGTAGTGGTTTGTACACAAAGCCCGAATTCTCCATTAGCACATCCGGCGGCTGCGCTACCAAACGACCAGTAACGAATAAAATAAGTGTTGCCCGGGGTAAGCCCAGACTGATCAATGTAAGGAAGATTACCATTGGTAGCTGGCGAATTTGGATATTTTCCAGCACCTGTTCCATTATCACTGGAACAATAGATCTGGGTCAGATTGCCGCAGGTGCCGCTGTATAAAGCCATGGAGCCATCCTGATTGGTAATACCGGCAGCACCAATGCCCGGCTGGGGAGTAATGCTTATTTGCCCTGTGGAAGGTGCCACTACGGTAAACCATACATCCCCATTACAGGGTGCATAAGCTCCGGTGTATCCACCCGCTCCGCCCGAACCTCCGATACAACCAGAAGGCAAGGGAGGCTGGCCACCGGATATTACTTCCTGTGTAGCGCCTACGGTGGTAAAGGTTGCATAATTACAGGCAGTAGTTACCGGAGGTAATGCAATTGCATTACATGGAGCATCATTGCTTGGAACTCCTGATGCAGCAGGGCCATATACACATAAATTAAAGGTCTGAGAAGAACCCAGGTAGTCACTTACCTGTACATAATAAGTAGAGCCTGCGGTTAAACCAATGGCATTAATTGTTTCTGCGACACCGGTACCTCCTGCATCTTCGCATTGAATGGAAACAAGGGCCGCGCAGGTTCCGGAATACAATTGAACAACACCATCCATCGTGGCTGAAGGGCTAAGGGTAACGATAGCCGTTGAATTGGTAGCGACAAATTTATACCATACATCTTGTGCTCCCGAGCCTGAACAAACACCCCCGCTGGAGGTGGCACCAACTGTTGTTCCGGCGGTATTGATACAACTTGTGTTTTCTGTAACCGTGGTAGCTCCTGCACAATTATCATTCGCTGGTGCTGCAGGCGGATTGGAAATACAGATATTGAATGTTCCTCCTCCTGATCCTGCTCCATAGTGATATACCCTTACGTAATAAGTGGTTCCAATTGTCAAACCGGTAGCAACAATGGTTTCGGCCACATTGGCTCCATTGACATCCTGACAAACCATGGATGTGAGCGATCCGCAGGTACCGGATAAAAGTTCCACTACCGGATCGAAGGTGGCAATGGTAGGTGTGACAAGAATTTCATGAGAGGCGGCGGTAGCCACAAACTTATACCAGATATCATCATCGGCATTTCCCACACAACCTGCTATATAAGCGGTGGCGCCGGTTGTATTTCCGGCGGTGGTTACACAGCCTGCATTAACCGGTAAGGTAATAGCGCTGGGACAATCGTCATTGGCAACAGTCGGAACTGTACACGAAATATTAAGCGAGTAAGCGCCTTTGGCTGCTGCCGTACCGTTGACGAGAATGTAATAGGTGGTACCAACGCCGGTAGGAAAGGCTATATCGGATTGCGTGCCGCAGGCATCATCATTTCCATCCACACAGGTAAGACCTGCACAGGATCCGCTATAAATATTGATCCGGGTGTCGTATGACGAACCGCATAAACTCGCCGTTACATAATCTCCGTTTCCTACAAAAGAATAAAACACGCCTACAGCGCCTGGTGTCGTTCCGCAATAAGAGCTGGGGTCGCCAACTGTAGTTGCAGTTGTTGTATTTCCCACATACGTATTGCCACAGGTAACCGCAATGGCTCCTGTACAAAAGTCGTTGGCGGGGCCTCCCGATGCACAAGGGTCAGAAGTCCAGCTTACATCATCTATATACATAGAATTTCCATAGTCGCTGACCGCTTTAAAGATGATATAATTGGTGGCGGTATTGAAGCCTGCCGGTATGGTGTAGGTATATTGATACCAGGTATTAGCCACCCCCACAACTGGTGCAGAAGTATAAAGACGGTTTACCACACCCAGTGATGTGGCGCCAACCAGCGTAGCCGCTGTATTAACATATACCTGAATATAATCCGCATCCGTGGTATACGTATAGTTATCCCGGAACATCCAGAAACTTACCGTATGTGCCCCGGTGCTTGCACAAAGGTCGAAGACAGGGGTAATAAGCGTGGCGTCGTCTCCAACCGGCGCATCATAGGAATCAAACATCGCGCAAGCAGCACCTGTATGTGCCCCGGAAGTATATTGTGTCCAGTCATAGGTTCCTGTTACCGCTGCACCACTCCATCCCGGGGGACGAAAAGAAGCATCAAAGGATTCGGTATTCGTTGTTATTTGTCCGTACAGATTACCCGAGTAAATAAACGAAAGCAGAAAAATAAATAAAATGGAACGCCTGATCATAACGAATGAACTGCTTTTAATGACGTGAATTTTTATTTTGTCAGGTAGTGTCATGATTTTGTTACCTGTCTACACAATATGAAGTAAGATCCAGAGGTTGATATCCATGGTTTAAAATAATAGTCTTCAACCTCACGGCATCAAAAGTGCCCGGACTTTCCCGGTAAGGAAATTTCTCCACTACTACCAGCATAATTTCAGCGTGTTTATTTCCGGATTTAAAACTGGCTTTAAATTGAGTTACTTCCGGGATCTGATACATCTCCGTAGATAAAGAATCCACTTCTGCCAGAGAAGAAGCACCTATAAAAGAATAGTGATAAATAGTACAGTTTGTCCGGACAGCTGAAACGGGGTGTGTTTTTGATTGCGCTGCCAGTGTTGCAGATTGTGCAAATGTTCCTGCACCGATCAGCATGCAGCAAAGAGTTAATAAAAGGAATAGATGTCTGTTAGTACGCATAACAAGAAAGTAGAATACCCTTTTCAGGATAAAATGGTTAATGAAAAATCAAAACGAAAAAATTCGTTCAGTCAAAATCATTTCCAGGTTCTACAAGGAGAGAAAAACCAGGGAATCCGGCTCACAAAAAGAGCCGCATGCAACAAACTAAAATTAAAAAGGCAAAATGTGTGTTTTGAGTCGAGTAGTTAGTAGGAAAAGTAGTACAAGTTTCCCATATAATCAAGGAAAGATAAGATTTTAACGAAAAAATCACATCCTCTATAATCGGCTCATATGGTTGAATATCAGAAAACTGTACTTAATTTTTTAACCCCGGAGATTAAAAGGATTGGATTTCGGTCGGATAAAGCCCAGTTGCTATCATTAAAAGGAAAGTATAACCCAAAAAACAACCCCATGTTTTATGCATGGGGTTGTTTTTAAAGAGAACAAAATATACATCAGGGCATACAAATAATCTTTTCCGAATAAACTATTCCATTCATCGTCATCCGGAGTATATAGCTTCCCTGACTCAGATGACTTTCGGAAGTTTTAAGCAGATAAGTATGACTGCCTGTATCTTCTTTGGTCTTTATAGTAGAAACAATTCGTTCGCCCAAAACATTATACACTTCAATAATTACATCCGAAGGAGAGGTCAGGTTGTAGTTGATAACAATCTGATCTTTGAACGGATTAGGTGCTACCTGCAAAGAATGTGCAAGGGCAGTTTGAGGTGCAATACCGGTACCTAAAGTAGAATCGGGACGGATATGCGCTGAGTCCACTTTATAATCCAGGTTGTTATACAATTCATTGGATGTTATCGTACGTACATACTGACGGGTCATTCCCAACCCCGGGATATCAACCCACAGTGCATAGTTTCCTGGAGGTACATTCGGGAAACTATAATGTCCGGAACCATCTGTTGTCGTGTGGCCTGCTACAATTCCTCCGGGATGTTGTTCAAGATTTACATCCAGCCCTGGAATCGGATCGCCGGGTGCTTGTACGGTGGGGTTGGTAACAAAATGGTGAGGAACATAACCTACCCCTGCCAATACAAAACCGGCCAATGTTCCGGCACCAGTAGTAGGCGGCAGTTCATACATCACAATATTAGCCGTATCGATTGCTCCGCAAGGGGCGTTGACTACGGCAGCACTATCCCACATAACGGCATGCTTACTATAGGTTTTGAAAACATTCGGATAAGCAACATGATCGGCTTCTGCATAAACCAGCAGTTTGGTTCCAATAGAAGTGTTGAATGTATAATGTCCTGCGCTGATGGTTACACTGTCAATAATATGCTGACGTTTGAGAATAGAATCATATTGTACCAGATAAGCCCAGCCAGAATTGATATTACCCGAGACAGGAGCTGTAACCGTTCCGCTAATGGTTGGGGAAGCATGAAAGCCTACCACAGCGGTACCGCCAAGCGTACATCCATGCGCATCCACCACACTGCACGAATAGGTACCCGGACAGGCGTTTGTAATAGAAGCAGTGGTAGCCGTCCCCGGACTCCATGTATATAGATACGGTGCAGTACCTCCGGTGGTAGTACCTGTTACCGATCCGTCGCAGGCTCCTCCGCAGGAAGAGCTGACAGCTGTAAGGGGATTGGCAAGTACCACAGGTTGTGTAATCAATGCACCTACCTGTGTGCCGCAACCATTGGCATCAGTCACAAAACAAGTATAAGTGCCGGCGCAAAGATTGGAAGCAGAGGCAAGAGTTCCGCCCGAAGGAGACCAGGAATACGTATAAGGAGTTGTTCCACCTGCTGTGGTCATGGAAGCGCTTCCATCACAAAGTGAGAAACAGGAAACATCTACATTGGAAACGGTTCCGATAAGCGGAGCAGGATTGGAAATTGCGTCTGTGAAAGAAGAAAGACATCCGTTGCCATCCGTAATGCTGCAGGTATAAGTGCCGGCAGATAATCCCGAAACAGTTGCAGTGGTTGCACTTGAAGGACTCCAGCTATAAACATATCCCGGTGTACCACCGCTTGGTGTAACCGTTGCGATTCCATTGTTGCCTCCATAACAGGTAGGAGTGATATTGGAAAAAGTAGCTGCAATGGCGGTAGCCTGGGTAACGGTAGCACTGGAAATTTTTGTACAACCATTGGCATCGGTAATGGTACAGGTATATACACCGGCAACAAGACCGCTGGCTATGGAATTCGTTCCTCCGGCAGGACTCCAGTTGTAGGTATAACTCGGAGTTCCTCCGCTTGCATTTACAGTAGCCGTGCCGGTATTGCTGCCATTACAGGCAATACTAAGTGTGGTGATAGGTGCTGTGATAGCAGGAGGATCGGTAAGGGTAGTGCTGGCACTTGAGAAACATCCGCTTGCATCTTTTACCAGTATGGTATAAGTGCCTGCTGTTAGCCCGCTGGCCGTAGCTGCCGTGCCACCGCTTGGAGACCAGGAGTACGTATAAGGAGCAGTACCTCCGGTGGCACTTGCAATAGCACTTCCGGCAGAAGCTCCGTTGCAAAGATTGTTGGTAGAAGTTGCTGTAGCCGTTGGAGCGCCACTATTAGTAACAAGAATGGTAGTTGTTTGTGTACAACCGTAATTATCTTTAATAGTAGCGGTATAGGTTCCATAAGGAACCGGACTAACGGTGGCGGTTGAAGAGGCTACCGGAGACCAGGAGTATGTATAAGGAGAAGTACCTCCGGTTACATTGGATAAAGAAGCTGTACCGTTTGAACTGCCACAAGAGGCAGGAGACATAGCAGGGGCAAAAAGAAGAGGAGAGGGTTGTGTGATGGTGCCGGTAACCATGGCAGGACATCCGTTAGCGTCCTTGACATTACAGGTATAAGTATTGGCGGCAAGAGACGAAGCGGTTGCGGAGTTGCCTCCCGTTGGTGACCAGGTGTAAGTATAACCTGGAGTAGCTCCGCTGGCCTGAGCGGTCATAACACCGGTGCTGTTTCCATTACACAATACATTGGTCTGGCTTGCGATGATTACACTTAAGGGGGTAGGTTGAGTCATAGAAAGTGTTTCTGCAACTGAACATCCGTTGGCATCACTTAAGAAACACTGATACATACCGGATGTGAGACCGGTAGCCGTGGGGCCACTGCCACCGGAGGGGTACCAGGAAAAAGCATAAGGGGGTGTTCCACCTATAGGATTAACAGTGGCGGTACCATTGCTGGACATATAACAGGTAGAATTGGTTTGGCTGGTTGTGGCGCTCAATATAGCCGGTTGTGTAATGGTAACGGTAACAGTGGTGGCACATCCAAGTCCGTCATTCACATGACAGGTATAGGTACCTACATTAAGCCCTGTTGCGTTGTAGCTGGTTCCTCCCGAAGGAGACCAGGAATAGGAATAAGAGTTATCTCCGCCGGTAGCTGTTACCGAAGCCGATCCGTTCTGATTTCCATTACAGGTAACATTGACAGAGGTGGCAGTGGCTGCAACAACAACAGGTTGTGTTACCGTTCCTGTTTGAGCCGAAGTACAACCATGAGAATCGGTAATATGCAGGGTATAGGTTCCGGCAGAAAGACCAAAAAGTGTTTGGCTGGTGCCGGCAACCGGCGACCAGCTGTATGTATAAGGACCAGTACCTCCGCTTACAGATGCATACAAAGAACCGTTGGTTCCTCCGTAGCAGGAAGGACTACCCGGTGTCATAGCCGCACTGATGGCAGCCGGCATGGTAACAGTAACAGTTTTGCTTTGGCTAAGTCCTGTATGATCCGTCACTTTTACGGTATATGTTCCGGCACAAAGAGAATTGATGGAGGAAGTGGTGGCCGTGCCTATGCTCCATGAATAGGTATAGGGTGTAGCGCCACCGGAAACAGTGGCCGTTGCCGTTCCATCACAGGATCCGGGACAAGTACAATTGGTATTGGTGGCCGTTACATTGGGTCCCTGAGCATTGATGCCGGTACAGGCAAAAAACAATACAAGGATCGTGAGAAGGACGTAGGTTCTTTTCATGTGATTATGTGTTGCAATAAAGTGTGTTAAGCAGAGTACATTTAAGGAATAAATATAGAGAAAATAAGCGTCTCTCTCCTTTAAATAAGGGCTAAATTACCATAAACAACGTTGTAAGTAATGGAAGTGGTTCCTAAGGACATAAAAACCACCGGATGGCGAAAGAGAAATATTGTTTATATTATAGATGTAAATTTGCGCATGCAAAAACAAATGGACCATACATTCATTAACGATCCGGAAGCATTGATCCGGATTGTGGAATACCAACCCGAACATCGTGCCCGTTTTAAAGAAATAAATGAGCAATGGATCACCCGCTTGTATGTGCTGGAAGAGGAAGACAAGAAAACACTGGATGATCCGTATGATTATGTTTTAAAAAACGGTGGTAAGATTTATATTGCCTTGTATAATGATTACCCGGTTGGAACCTGCGCCTATCTGAATCTGGGCAAAGGAGAATATGAAATGATCAAGATGGCCGTGGATGAAAAATACAGAGGATTAAAATTGGGCTGGAGGATAGGGGAACACTCGGTGCAAAAGATAAAAGAGTTGGGTGCGAAAAAAATAATTTTATTCTCCAACCGCAAGGGATCGGCTGTCGCGATTCAGTTGTATCATAAACTGGGATTCAAAGAAGTTCCATTGGGTAGCTCGGAATTTATAAGAGCGGATATAAAAATGGAGATTGATTGTGGGTAAGAACAAGCTTGCATCCTCCCCCTTGCCCCCTCCAGAGGGGGATAAAAACCGTGTCCCCTTTTGAAGGAGTATAGACTTGAAAGGATACGAATGCTATCCCCCTCTGGAGGGGGCAAGGGGGAGGATTGAATCCATCACACCAGCAGATTCTTCGCTCTTCCCACTAACGTCCCTTCGCTCAGAATGACAAAGGTTACGTTCACAGATACCACCTATCAGTGCACTTATACCATCTCCATCTTCACAGATTGTACCTCCTTGTCCGCAGATACCATCTCCAGCAATAGAAATCCTATCTCCCTGTACACAAATCTTATCTCCAAGTACACAAATTCTATCTCCAGGCTCACTAATCCTATCTCCAACGATACAAATCTTATCTCCAAGCACACAAATCCTATCTCCAGCTACACCTATCCGCACTCAATCTTTACCGATACCATCTCCATTGTCACAAATCCTGACAATTTCTTCACCGATCCGCTCTCCGGCTTTACAAATCGTACGGACATCTATCGCCATCCGTACGACGACTATAGATGTCCGTACTCCATCTATAGATGTCGTACATGTATGTAAGATCATACATGCTCTGTTTGTAAATTCAGATGCAATTTACGGACATTTTGACAGGATTTTTATCGTCGGAGGTGGTATCTGTGAAGAAGGAAAATAAATCGGTGAAGCTGGAGAGTGTCTTTCTTTACAAAAAGAAAATTCTGCGAATATGAATAACGGATTTATTTACCTGGAGACACATTCACCGTACAGAAAATACAAATCCTCGAATAAATTGTCAGGATTTATGACAAATAAGTGCAAATCTCTTTACATGGAGGTAAAATCAATGTAGAAGGAGAGCGTACAACGATAGATGGAGTACGTACATCTATAGATGGAGTACGGATGAGTGAAGATGCACGACGTGTTTTGAAATTTCAGAATAAAATTTGCTGACAAATTGTCCTTATACCCTCACTTTCACAATCACTTTTCTGATTTTGGAAGCTGTTTTGTCTATCACTCCGGGCATATGTAAATCTTCGGGAAAGAAAATGGCAAATATTCCGCTTTTTAACTGGAAAAACGACATGGCATCCGAATACAAGGCATAATCGTCTTTATCATTATAAGCCTTTACCGGTTCTTGTTTATATAAGGTGCTGATGCCAATCTGTTCGGAACCGGAAAGCATAAACTGAATATCAATGTATTTACGATGTGCCTCCAGTACACAATCTTTCTCCTCTTTGGTTTCATATTCATTAATAACGGCAAATAAATCTTCCCCGTCAATTTCGTGTTTGCCGGCTTCCATTCCGGTAAAGTCGGTATTTTTAATATAGGCCAATCCTTTTGCAAGTCGTGCACTTACCGGAGCATAGCGGGAACTGTTTTCAATTTTGTCGAAGATCATAAACGGGATATAATAGGTGAATAACCGGGTGTAAAGATACGTCTTTCGGCAGAAGGACTTTGTGTTTTAAAATAAATACAGGGTATTTAATTATAGTACTAATTTTGAGGCATGATAAAATACCTTCCCGTTCAACGGAACAGCATATTCCTTTCTTGTTGCGTTCTTATTTGCCTGTCAATCGGATCTTTTGCACAACAAATAAACAGGGTGAAAGGCGTTTGGAAGGGCAATGCCGTTATAGAAGGTAAGTCCACCGACATGACTTTCCAGATTACCGAAACAAATGGGGTGCTGGATGCCAAGCTGAGTTTGTCAACACAAGGCGGAACAGACTACCCAAGCACACGGATGGATGTGAAAGGAGATAGTGTTCTCATTGGATTTCATTTGTTGCATGCACGGTATAAAGGAGTCATTCATAAAGATAGTGCGGTAATTACCGGAATGTGGGAACAACATCATGGTTTGTTTCCCTTGCGTCTGATACAGGGAACACCTCCTCCGGTTCTTAAGCGCCCTCAGGAACCCAAGCCTCCTTTTCCATATAAGGCAGAAGAAGTGATTATAGACAATGTTCACGATGGAGTAAAACTGGCCGGAACACTTACCATGCCTTCAGAAGGAAAGGCATTTGCTGCAGTTGTTCTGATAACCGGTTCGGGTCCTCAGGATAGAAATGAAGAGATCCTTGGTCATAAACCATTTTTGCTCATAGCCGATTATTTTACGCGTCAGGGGATTGCGGTGTTGAGGTATGATGACCGCGGCACGGCCAAATCGACGGGAAATTTCAGTGCGTCCACCACCGCAGATTTTGCGAATGATGCGGAAGCAGCTATTGCGTTTCTCCAAACGCGTAAAGAAATAGATCCGCATAAAATAGGATTGCTCGGACACAGTGAAGGAGGGATGATTGCACCGATGATTGCTTCACGTAATAAAGATGTTGCTTTTATTGTTCTGATGGCCGGACCCGGATTAAAAGGGTCTGATCTGTTATTATTGCAAACAGCAGGTGTGGCCCGTTCAATGGGAGCCAGTGATATGCAGATAGCTTTGGCTTCGGGCATGAACAAAAAAATATATGCCTGGGCACAGCTGGAAGGTACGGCAGGAACCGATTCGATTACAGTTTTTTTAATCAAGAGCGGGCAAAGCAAAGAAGTAGCAGAAAAAAATGCAAAAATAGCCACCTCTGCCTGGCTAAAATATTTTCTGGCACTGGATCCTGCTCCGTATCTGAGCAAGGTAACATGCCCTGTACTGGCTATAAACGGAACGAAGGATATTCAGGTGCCGTGCAAAGAAGATCTGGAGGTGATCCGCACCAATCTGGAAAAAGCGGGAAACAAACATTTCACCATCCATGAATTTGAAGGGTTGAATCATTTGTTTCAGCATTGTATCAAATGTACGGTAGGTGAATATGGAACACTGGAGGAGACCATGGATCCGGAAGTATTGAAATATATGGGCGACTGGCTGAAGACTTATAAATGATCCGAGTAAAGCACCCCCGCCTTTTTAGTTTACTTGTCTTCTGGATCATTCCGGGCATCTGCATGGCCCAGGTCGTGAATATAGAAGAACGACGCATTCATACCGATACCACCGGTTTGAGTGGTGATGCAGGCGCTGCCTTCATGGCCACCAAGAATACCCAGGAATTCATGGCTTTGTCATCTGATGCACATCTTCAGTACAAAAAGAAACGCAGTCTTTTTCTGGTACTGGGTGAACTGAATTTTATAAAAGGAGCGAGCGATAAATTCCTGAACGACGGATTCGGACATGTCAGATACAACTACAAAGTTAATTCGGTGGTGCGCTGGGAGCTATTTGACCAGATACAATACAATAAGATACGCAATGTAAACCTGAGGTGGCTGAGTGGTACCGGCCCCCGTTTTAAACTCTATGAGGGAAAAAGCATGCGTTTTTATTTGGGTACACTGGTTATGTATGAGTATGAAGAAATCTATAAACAAGCGCTGCCAAACCGCGACTACCGCATGAGTGCCTATCTTTCATGGACCGTTCAGATTAATAAAGTGCTGAGTCACCGTGCCACCACCTATTACCAACCCCGGCTTGATAATTTTAATGACTATCGGTGGTCCGGGCAGTACTCGCTTTTAATTAAAATATCAAAGAACCTATCGTTCAAAACAGACTATACCTTTATTTACGATGAATATCCGCCCATCGGTATTCCAAAACTTTTTTATACCCTGAAAGAAGGGATTGCTTATCTGTTCTGAAATAATAAAGAGCTGAACTATGAACTCCAAACGAATTGAAAAAAAATATCACTTACCCAAGAGTATAACAATTGCATTCCTCCTGCTATTTTCGGGTAGTGTTTCACTGAGCGCACAGGTAAAGCAAACAGGAGATGACGAACTTTATTCGCAGGCTGTAAAGGAGAGTTGCCGACCCGGGGCTAAAGATATTTGTCAGCATCTTACCCGCATCGATTCGTCCAACAAACAACTGGTAAGAACCACTATAGGAGGGGAAGAATATATCCTGATGCTTGCCTGGAAACAAAATGTAAACTTTTATAAAAACGACAGCCTGACAGGTTTTTTCAATACAGGCAGTTATCCGGTATGGGTAACGGCAGCTCCCGATCTACTGCACCGGACCCGGATGATTGCTCTTTCCGATACGGCTATGCGATTAAGACAACTGCTGGGCTTGCCTCCGCATGCAACGTATTCTTATTTTGTTGAGTTTTGGGTGAGACCGAAAGATCTGTTTCGCCCTTGTCCCGACAAAGAAATAAACGATGCCCAATGCGATCTCTGCTTTCCTGCAAAAACAGATTCAAGTCATATACGCTGGATTAATGAAAACAGGATAAGCCGATATTATAATTGCAATCCCGAAGATAATTACCCCTGGACACAGCTGGGATATACGTATGACTGGAACCCTCAAAATAAAACACATATTGGTCTCAGCGAATTTGTGATCTACCCCCGCAGCAATATCCGGGTAAAGAAAATCTATACCACAAAGGTCTATCTTTCTCCCGCGAAATAGAAACGTGGTTTGCGTTTAAAACATTACGCTTTGTTTTTCAGAAAATATTCCTGAAGATCGGTAATAAGCCCAATAGGTTTGGAACTGTGTTCTTTAGGCAGTATACTTTTGTCTGTGTTGGGGTTTAGCCCGTACAATATGTTTTTGAGCGGTACCGTTATCCTAAACAATACCGACCAGGCTATATAAAACATAAATGCCGATGTAAAAATCAGAAGAACCAGTAAGATCTGCAAAGATCTGTCGCTGCGATGCTGAGCGGTTTCTTTTTCCTTTAACACCCGTGCCGACATCAGGTGTTGATATTGTTTTATCGGGGCACTTATTTTTTCCTTGTCAGTCTCGTAGGTGTCATCATATAATATTTCCCTGGCCTTGTTCACCTTTTGATTAAAGCTCAGCGCTTTATCTTCTTTGGTAAGGTGATATCCTTTCAGTGCATCTTCCATCTGATCTTCTGGCACCTCATACACATCCATAAGCAGACGCATGGAATGGATTTCGGTATTGATAAGCTCATCTGAATTGTTTTTGGCTTTATTCAGAAGGTCAAACTCTTCCGGAGGAGTATTCAGTTCCCGGAGCCTTTTTATGACCTGTTCTCTTCTTCTGGCTCCGTTTACTTCTTTCCAGTAATTACGCAGGTGATCAGGGTTCAGGGTAACGGCAAATTTTCGTACTTCAGCAGTGAGGTAGTCAGAAGTTTGTGTAAGCTCATAGCTCAGGACGTGCAACTCGCCTTCCTGAAGGGCAGCTTCCCTTTCGGCATGAATGCAGCTTCTGTGCCAGGCATAACAGCCGAGCAGCAAAGCCGAAAGAATAAAAGCTCCGGCAAAAGAACGAAGATTAAGAGAAGCGGGTTTCTGAAGCAGTTTCTTCATCACAGGTGAAATATGAAATTAATTATAAAGGCAGAGCAGGCAATTCCCATGAGACTGATAGAGATGATATAAATAAGCCCGAAAAAACCCGGAAACTTGATCTGATCGGCACGGAAACTCATTCCGAAAGCCCCGCCAATGAGTAATACCACCGTATATAAAAATGCGGTGGGAAAGGTAAGGAAATAGCCTATTACCGGGTGGTGAAGATTCCTGTGTTCGTCCACAGACGCCACATTGAGAAACCCGATATGGTAAATATTTTTCATGAGATGACGGAGAAACAGGTTGTTGATGAGGGTAAGCCCCAGCGCAAACCAGAAAATCCATTTGAAAATATACTCTTTGTTGTACCCATAGTTCCACCAGTAGCGTGCTATGAAGTTGCGTACATTTTCATGTGCATGACTGTATTTGTATTGCTGAAATTCGATGTCCAGGGTCTTGTAGCTATCCAGATATCCATTTCGTTTAAAAGAGTTCAGCACTGCGTCATACACCAGACAAGCTGTTTCATAGCTGGTATTGGCCGGAAACCAAAGCCGGAAATTATCATACCGCAAACGGATCTTGGAAATATCTGAATTAACAAGATTGATATAACAGAGGGGAAAATTTTCGTTCAGCTCCGTTTCAGTAAGATCGATCTCGTTTTGAATGGAGGAAACACCGGAGAGGTTCAGGTATTTAGGAAGCTGTGCCGAACCAAAAAGTAATTTACCTGGTATGATGGAGTTGGAAAAATCGGCCAGGGAATCAAATCGTGTCTTATCAAAATTAATAACCCCCTTAAAGGTACTATTGTTAAAAAAAGCATTTCCATAAAAATCCACATCGTCAAAAGCTGTGTTCTGATTCCACTGAACATGCGAAAAGGAGGCGGAGGCTAAAAACTGACTGTGAGTCAGGACCACCTCTTTGCTAAAAACAGAACCATCGAATTCCGATTTGTCTTTAAACTGACTCTGATATAAATCAACAGGCCCATTGAATTTGGTGCTTAAAAAATGAGCAGCTTTTTCAAAACACAAACGGCTGAACTGGGCAGAGTCATAAAAAGTACTCCAGTTAAAAAGCACCACATCTTTGAATTTCGAATTGTTAAAATTGGCAGGACGTTGGCAACGGGCCAGGGTAAAGTCGAACAAATCCTTAAAAACAACTTCATTAAAGAGAACCGGACGTTGAAACTGAATATTGTAATAGTTTACTTTATCGGTAAAGGTTACATCCTCCAGTCTTATTTCGGCGGCATGTACAATTAAGGATCGTCCGGTAATTTTATTGAAGAGATCAAAATCATTATGAACAACCGAATCGCCTACCGTGAGGGCAATAGCTTTACCACTTTTCTTAAAAACATGGGATATAGAGTCCAGTTTATCATGCTCTCCTGCGATGATAGCCATAGGCAGACAAAGATACAGCAGGATACAGAGTGACTTCAGAGACATAAGTGCATGAATATGCACACGAATCTAAAGATATTTTTGGAATCCCATAAAGAATGGGTTTGACTGAAATCTAAACTTCAACCCAGAATGGTTTCTGCTATCTGATCAAGCTTACATGCCCGATGAGATTATACCGTTGTCCTTCCAGATCCAGACATTCAATCTTCCATACGTAAACATCTTCCTGAGCAATCATTTTTCCTCCATTGGCACGACCGTCCCATCCTTGTCCCCACTCACTGGTTTGCCATATCAGGTTGCCCCACCGGTCAAAAACCCACATCTGGAAATGGCTCGGGTCAATATTCGTTCCCTGTGCAAAGAAGAGATCATTTAGCCCATTGTCGTTTGGAGTAAATGCATTGGGTACATATAAGGTTGAAATAGGAAGAATATCTACACATTGTTCGGTTGAGTCTCTGCAACCGTGAATGCTTTGAACATAAAGTTCGGCACAAAACTTTCCGGTTGATTGATAGGTGAAACAAGGATTGAATGCCGTGCTCGTGCTGTTTGCACTATCTCCAAATGTCCAGTTCCAGGTAGCAGCATTGGTTGAGGTATTGTTGAAACAAATGGAAGGATGCAGAATATCGGTAGAGGTAGGGTTGGGAACAAAGGCCGCTCTCGGCATGGGATAAACGTGAATGTAATTGTTCAGCAGGAGTAACTGAGAACAACCTGCAGCATTGGTTACAAGAAGAGAAACACTGTAATTACCGGCTATAGTATAACAATGTTTGGGAGCCTGCTGATGGCTGGTATCCCCATCTCCAAAATGCCATAAATAGGTGGACCCTCCGGTTGATATATTGATAAATTGGGTGCACAGTTCTTTACATGCCGAGGTGTCGGCATGAAAGGTAACTACCGGAACAGGAGAAACCATGACTGTAATACTGTCAGTATTGGCACATCCGTGTGAATCGGTTACCGTTACAACATATTGCGTGGTGACTGATGGATGAACAATAATGCTGTCCCCGCTTTGACCACCTGGTAACCAGTTATAGGTATATCCCGGCGTTCCTCCTCCGGCGCTTGCAAGTAGTGTGGCAGCAGCACGCGGACATATTATAGCGGGGCGTGTGGAAGTACTTAACGTAACCGGTGGTGGAGTTTTTATGGTACTGACAACAGTTCCGGTACAACCATTCGCATCTGTAAGAGTAAGTGTATAGGTTCCGGCCACCAGGTTGGAGGCGGTGGCTGTTGTTTGCGACGGAATCGTATTCCAGGAAAATGTATAAGGAGCCGTACCCCCGAATGGAGCCACCGAGACAGAACCTTTATCATTGCTGCAAGGAGGATCCAGAATTGTTGGAGTACCTTTTGGTGTTGCACCGGTTTGCCCAACGGTATCGGTTTTTGTAATGGAACATCCGTTTGCATCTGTTACCGTAATAATGTACGGTCCTGCAAGCAGATTGGAAGCCGTTGCTGTTGTTTGCACCGGATTGGTTTGCCAGGCATAGGTATAAGGACTTGTTCCACCCAATGGGTTGGCTGTAGCGGTGCCTATGGCGGTGGTGCAGCCGGTAGGGGTAGAGGAAACGGTAAGAGCAGGGCCCGGAATAGTTGTTACCGGAATAGAGTCGATGGAAGAACAGCCGGTAGCATCTGTTACGGTTACTGTATAGGAACCGATTGGAAGATTGGTAGCTGTTTGAGTGGTTTGTGCAGGGGTGGTATGCCACGAATAAGTATAAGGCCCTGTTCCTCCGGAAGGATTGGCGGTAACAGTTCCGGAAGGAGCGGTACAACCGGTTCTTGTGGAAGAAACAGTAAGTGATGGTCCGGGGATATTACGTACCCGGATGGTATCCAGAGTAAGACAACCTGCAGCATCCAGAACCGATACAGTGTACAAACCTGCACTAAGACCGGTTGCTGTTTGAGATGTTTGCGACGGAGTTGTGTTCCAGGAATAGGTATAAGGAGCAGTCCCTCCTGTTGGATTGGAAGTAGCTGTACCGTTGGAGTTGCCGCAACTTGATGCGGCGGAACTGGTAGTCATGGCAGGGCCGCTTGTTGTTCCAATGGTAACAGTAGATGTGGTAACACATCCCGACGCATCGTGAATGGCACAGGTATAAGTGCCGGCACTGAGATTGATAGCTGTTTGACTAGTTTGTACCGGTGTGCAACTCCAGGAATAGGTATAGGGAGCTGTTCCTCCCAAAGGGTTTGCGGTGGCAGTTCCGGTAGGATTACCGCAATTGGAATTGGTGGAAGAAAGTGTTAAAGTGGGCCCTGCAGTAGAAATAACGGTGAGTGTATCCGTGATCACATTTTGCAAACAGGATGCATCTTTTACCGTAACAATATAGGTGCCGGGACTTAAACCGGTAGCCGTTTGAGTGGTTTGCACCGGGGTTGTATTCCAGGAATATACATAAGGCGTTCCTCCTCCGGTTACATGAACGGTAGCTGTTCCGTTACTGCCTCCGCACGCAGAAGGAGCGGTGGTGGACGTAATTTGTAATGGATTACATACAGAACCTGCAAACTGGAAAGATTGTACAAAGTTTTTACCGCTTACACATAATGTATTAGCCGGAGTTATTTTTACATCATATACCGTGTCTGTGGCTGCAGTAGTGGAAACAAGATTCAGATTGGAATCATACAGTTTAATACTTGTTTGATATCCCACATAAACATTATCACAATGATCGGCCGATATCCCTGCCCATTTGAATTTAGGATCGGAGCCAACGGTAATGGAACTGATCAGTGTTCCTGAACCCATGTTCCATTTTTTTAACGTACCGCCGTCATAGGTATACAAAAAATTAGGGCTTACCGCCATTCCGTTATACCCGGTTGTATTGGCTGCTACATACGATGTTTGTGTGTCCTCATGAAAATTATGTCCATCTGTTACAGACCAGGTTCTAGGCAAAAGAGCCGGGATCGGAACCTTGATCATCATGTTGTTATAAGCCTGGCTTTTGGTTGTATCAAGCGGAATATTGGTTGCCATATAGGCATTGCCGTAATCATCAATAGCAAGCAAAGTAATATCATGTTCACCTTCCGAGGCCCCCATTACATTGATCGGGTTTGTATTGGCAAGATTCGTATCCAGCATACAGGCCTGTGTGGTCACATACGGGCCGCCCCCGCCAATGACCATTTGTTTTATACAAGGATTATAAGCCAGTCTCCACATTTCATTCATATTGGAATTGCCGGAAAAAGAGGCAAGCTGTTGACCGGTTGGGGAAATTTTTAAGGCATGAGCCCCTGAGGCATTATATCCTTCTCCTATATAAGTACGTCCTGCTGCACGGTCCACTGTAAAATGACCATAACTTACCGGAGAGAAAATGGAGAAAGAAGATGTTGTGTAGGTCCACCGGATAGTACCGGCACTATTGAGCTGAATAAGCTGAAACGGCGCAGCACCACCGTATACATATATATTTCCCTGATTGTCGTAATCTACATTATATGCATTGTTAGGACTGCTGCTGAATGTTGGAACGGTAACCCAGGGATCGATAAGCACGGTTTGTGTACGATCGAAATTTCCAAGATGAAACCCTACTGTATTATTATGGACAGTAAAAGAAGAAGAAACAGAGCCTCCGTTTTTATAATAAGAGGAAGGAGCCTGATCAGAAAAGGTTCCCATGGATGTTTGAATAACTATATTCCCCGCTATATCCTGTTCCAGTTTTTCATCACCCTCATACGTCATTTGAATAAGGGAGGGATCGGCACCGGGATGAAGTATGATTACATATTTTAATTTGCCATTCGTGCCAATCGTGTATTCCACATCGGTTAGAGGATATAGATTTTTGTAAATCAATTTACCAAAGGCGTGAGCCACTATGGTTTTATTGGCATATCCGTTATCGTATTTAAGATCGGGATAGGTGAAATAATCCGAAACCGGATTTTCAGTTATCAGCACTGCGTTTTTATTGGCACCTATAAAATGCATGGAAAGCAATTGAACTTCCGGAAGCTCTTCTTTTTCAGGTAAAAATCTTTTTAAGCCGGATTTTGATTCCCGGTATTTTTCAACCTGCTCTTCTTTTTCTTCTTCTGTAAGAATGGGATATACCTCATGCCGGAAAGATATGCCGCTTGAGGAAAAACCAATCTGAAGTCCTTGGTCATCTACTCCCCAACGAATAGGACCGATATTACTTTCTTCCGGAGCATCAAACTGACCTTTATTTTCAATAAATAAATGCCGGTTAAAAAGATCAGCAGTTGCCCAGGCAGGAGTGCCGTCTGTTGATTTAGGCTGGGCAGAAAGTGAAAGGACTGATATACTACACTGTAGTAGGAGTAACAGACAAACATCTTTCTTTTTCATAGGACAAAGGGTGCATTGATAAAAGGAAACAGGTTACTATCTATTCTTTGATTACAAGTTATCATCTCCTTTCTGTTCCCAGAAACCATTATACCCCCTTGTTTTAATGTTACAACAACGTTAATATTCTAAATGCATATCCGCAATGCACTGAAGAGCAGTCGCTTATGAAGCACCTTGTGCGTCTATATTGTGGTGTGCGTGCGGGCTAATTGTTAGCCTTCTTATAAAGTGTTATAGAAAATGGAAGAGGAGAGAGTCCTTATATGGAAGGTCGGATATGTCATTTGTCATGTTATTTCACCCCAAAGAAAGGGTTGTGCTGACCGGCGTCATTTATACGCTGAAGAGGGGGAGGTACATTTGACATAGAAAGTAATTGAAGTAGTCAGGATTAAAAAAACCAATGTTATGAAACTTATAACTCTTTGTTTAGCTGCTGTTTTGTCGGGTGCCGGCAGTTGGATTGCTCCTAAGACAGCAGACACCGTACAAAATCCGTTTAAGGGACATGAAGAAGAGGCGGCTCTTGCCGGAAAAAAATTATTTACGACCAATTGTGCGCCTTGCCATGGAGAAAAAGGAAAGGGAGACGGAGTGGCTGCAGCCGGGCTAAATCCTAAACCGGCTAATTTTATTAATCCGGATATTATGAAAGAAACGGATGGGGCTCTTTTCTGGAAAGTGAGCACGGGTAAATCGCCGATGCCGGCTTGGGAAAAACCCATGAAACCGGAACAACGCTGGCAGGTAATATGCTATATCAGATCGTTACAGACCAAGAAGAAATAAAAAAATGGAGCCTCTCTGAAATGCAGGGGATGAAGCCATGTGTTTAGCGGATATCTGTGAGGCGGGAATAAATGCACGTGTCTACAAAAGCGCCCCGGTGGTATTGATGATCTTTCAAATGCCCTTCCAGAATAAATTTATTTTTTTCAACCAGCTGTGCGGAAGCGGTATTCTTTGCCATGATAACAGCTTCTATGGAATGAAGCTTCATGGTGTGAAAACCAAAATCAATAATTTTCTCCAGCGCTTCCTGCATAAACCCCTGCCGGTGATAATTCCTGTGAAGAATATACCCTATTTCGGCCCTGTAATTTTCAGGAGCAGAACGAACATAACCACAGATACCGATTAGTCCGGGTTTATTTTTCCGCTCTAATCCCCAGTTAATGGTTTCATTTTTCTGGATTCCTTCTGCAATAAGATCAATCACTTTTCGTGCATCATCCGGTGTTTGAGCCAATGGTCGCGGAATAAACCGCATCACTTCCTCATCGGATCGCATGAGAAAATAATCGGCCGCATCCTCGGCGGTCACCTGTCTTAAATGAAGACGTTCGGTGGAAAGAACAGGAAAGGGATCAAAATTAAATTGCAGCATATAACAAGTTGTGTGTAAATGTAAGAATTAGAAACACAGATAGTAGCACAAAGGCAGAGCAGCAAACTCTTTTCTTGATTCCAGGTGGAGGCCCGGATTCCTCGTACCTTTATGCCGTTACAGAACAACATACAAATAGAAAACATGAAAAAGGTCGTCCTGATTACCGGGGTATCATCGGGTATTGGAAAAGAAACAGCTCGTTTGCTTATTCAAAAAGGCTATACTGTATATGGTGTGGCCCGCCGGATTGAAAAAATGGAGGAGCTGAAGGCAGATGGTATCCATTTGTTGCAGATGGATGTAACCCTGGATGATTCCATGACAGCCGGAATAAATGAAATCATATCCAAAGAAGGCCGGATAGATGCATTGATAAACAATGCAGGGTATGGCTCATTCGGTGCGGTGGAAGATGTTCCGCTTTCAGAAGCGAGACGCCAGATGGAAGTAAACGTATTTGGCATGGCAAGGCTTATACAATTGACACTTCCGTATATGCGCAAAGAACGCTCTGGAAAAATCATTAATATTTCTTCCATTGCCGGCAAGATCGGGCAGCCACACGGAGCGTGGTATCATGCCTCCAAATTTGCAGTAGAAGGCTTTAGTGATTGTCTGAGGATGGAGCTTAATCAGTTTGGTATTGATGTGGTACTTGTTGAACCCGGCCCTATCATCACAGAATGGAACCGCATAGCAAGAGAACATCTTCTCGCCGTTTCCGGTGACACTGTTTATCAGGGAATGGCAAAACGTCATTTCAAAATGATGGAACGGGCCGACAGATTGGGTTCGCAACCCCTGGTTATTGCACGGGTCATAGTCCGGGCCATGGATGCAAAACGACCTAGAACACGTTATGCAGCGGGAGGCGGGGCTAAAATGATTTTGTTTTTACATCGTTTGTTGTCCGATCGTATGTTTGACCGGATTATGCGAATGACGATGAAATGATAAAGTCAGACAAGCTGTAGAAACCTATATTTGCTAATCTTTTCGTCCTCATAAATAATTCTCCGATGAATAACGCAGCGCTCATTACCCGGTTTTATGAATCCTTTTCCCGATGTGATGCCGAAGGAATGGTTGATTGTTATCACCGGGAAATACGGTTTGAGGATCCCGCTTTTGGTGTTTTAAACGGGGAAGAGGCAAAGGATATGTGGAGGATGCTCATAGCACGTAGCAAGGAAACCATTCGGATACAGTTTAGAAATATACAGGCTGATGAAGAACAGGGCACTGCAGAATGGACAGCAACTTATATATTCAGCCGTACGGGAAGAAAAGTGGTGAATCGGGTTTCGGCCCGGTTTGCGTTTTGTGATGGGAAAATCATATCGCATACCGATCATTTTAATATGTGGAAATGGTCTGCCCAGGCATTGGGATGGAAGGGTTATCTGTTGGGCTGGAGCGCTATAATGAAGAAAAAAATTCAGACGCAAAGCAATGCTTTATTGAAGAAATACAGAAAAGAAAAATTATAATCCTCACATCATCTTCCTTCCTGTGTTGTTATTGTGTTGTAAATCAATAATATGCATTTTATTTCAGCCTCCAGCCGCCCCTTATAACGAACAAGCCTCACTCGCTATTCCTTTTATGAAATTTCCAATTAAAAACGCATAATCTTATGCAAGCATAATACTATTTTCCTATTTTTGCTGGGCGATGGCCAAAAAGCATACCGAGACGATTGACTCCAAACTGAAAACGGCATGGTATGTAGTAAGCCGGATGTACAATACAGAAGCAGTGCTGCATGATGCCACGATTGCAATGGCCCACTTTATCCTGAATGTGGATAGCCGGGAAGGTTCTTTTGCTTCTGATATCGCACCCCAACTGGGAATGGAAAGCACCTCCCTTTCCCGCATAATACAATCGATGGAGGATGCGGGGTTGATTATTCGCAAAGCGGAGCAGGAAGATAAACGAAAGATCCGTATTCTGCTTACCGCCAAAGGGAAAGCACAGAAAGAGCTTGCAAAAGCAACCGTGAGAAATTTTAACCGGTTAATAGAAAGCCGGATAGGGAAGCAAAGGATCGATGAGTTTTTTAAGACAGTGGATGAGATTGTGGAGATGGCGGAGGAGCGATACAAAACATTGAAAGTTGAAAAAAGTAAGAAAAAGAACAGTATTTCCCGGGCTGCCTGATGGCAAGGGGATAACATATCATATTAAAAACATGCAGATGCGATCAAACAAAACATTTTTATTTTTTTTAGTTCAACTGCCATTTTTGCTTAGTGCTCAGGGCTTTCAGGTAAATCTGCAAGGTCAGAAACAACAGGGTATGGGTGGAGCTGGTACGGCTCTCATGCAGGATGCTTCGGCTGTATTTTTTAATCCGGGAGGATTATCGTTCCTGAAAGAGAACAGTGTTATTGGGAGCGTTACACCAGTTATTTCAGCAGGCACTTTTCAGGAGGCAGGTACTTATGCTACTGCTAAAACAACATCACCTGTCGCTTTCCCTTTTGCAGCATATGCTACCTGGGCCAAAGACAGTAGCAGCAAATTCAGATTTGGCCTTGGCGCTTATACTCCCTTTGGAAGTACCATTACCTGGGAAAACGGATGGACCGGACGTTTTGTACTCACCCAGATTCAGTTATTCTCTGTTTTTATTCAACCTACCGTGAGTTACCGCATCAATGATAAATGGGGAGTTGGAGCGGGTTTTGTTTATTCAACAGGTAAGGTAGATCTAGAACAGGATATTCCGGTTGTTGATCAGAATGGTAATTACGGACATGCTGCCATTAAAGGCAATGCGAATGGATATGGATTCAACGGTGGGATATACTATCAGCCTTGCAGTAAACTTCATCTGGGGCTTACCTATCGTTCCCAGGTAACGATGAAAGTAACGGATGGTACCGCCACTTTTACCGTGCCGTCTGCACTCAGCAGTAATTTCCCTTCCGGTTCATTTTCCAGTTCCTTGCCATTGCCACAGGTACTTACTTTAGGAGCTGCTTATACGGTTTGCCCTAAACTTACCCTGGTGTTTGATGCCAACCTGGTGGGATGGTCTACATATGACACCATTCGTTTTAATTATGCAACCACCACGGCCCAGCTTCAGGATACAAAACTGGATCGGGATTATAAAAATGCCTATGCATTTCGTCTGGGAGGACAATATAAGATTACCGATAAGTTTACCGGTCGCCTGGGAATGAACTATCTTATTTCTCCTGTTCCGGACAATCATCTTACACCTGATATCCCGGATGCAAATCGTTTGAATGTTACAGCCGGAGTTGGTTATTCGTTTTGCAAACGTTTTGCAGCCGATGCCTCGTTCACATTCGAACGGTTGTATCGCACGGGCACCGACGTTCAGACTAACTTAAACGGAACCTATAAAGTACTTATATACGCTCCCGGTATTTCGGCAATCTATAAATTCTGATGATGAAGCTATTTAAACAATCCTTTCACCGATCGGCTCTGGTTATTCTGGGCACTATTGCCTTTGCAGCCTGCAAGCCTACGATAGATGCACCTTCCTATTCCAAGGGAAGCATTAACCCTACTACGTATGTATCCATTGGTAATTCCATTACTTCTGGCTACGCAGATAATGCTTTGTATTATAACGGGCAGCTGGTGTCTTATCCGAATCTGATTGCTCAACAGTTAAAACTGGTAGGCGGAGGTAATTTCAAACAACCTTTGATGTCACCGGGTTCTGTAGGTATCGGTTCGTCTCAGAATTCAAGATTTGTATTAGGTTATGCCACGGATTGTCTGGGTGCCACTTCGCTCATGCCGGTTCCCTATGCATCTACCGGCGATGTAGCTGCTTTGGGTACCAGTGTATATGCATCAGAAGGGCCGTTCAATAATATGGGAGTTCCGGGTGCAAAATCTTTTCATGTATTGTTTCCCGGTTATGGGAATGTGAGTGCGGGAGGAAATCCTTTCTTTTATCGTATGGCATCCAATCCATCATCTACCTCTATTATGGCTGATGCAATGGCTATGAATCCTACTTTCTTTTCTGTCTTCATTGGCAATAATGATGTACTGGCTTATGCTATGAATGGGGGAGCATCGGATTCAATTACCAGTCAGGCTACTTTTTCGGCAAGTATCAATGGTATAGTAAATGCTCTCACCTCCGGAGGTGCAAAAGGAATAATCGGCAATATACCGGATATCATAAACCTGCCTTACTTCACTACCATCCCCTGGAATGGATTGGCCCTCAGACAAGGCCAGGCCGATACACTCAATGCCTTTATGCCTGATGGTAGCGGAGGAAGTCTTTATAATTTCCATGCCGGTAACAATGCTTTTGTAATTGCAGATCCATCCGTACCTTTTTTAGGGAAAAGACAAATTCTTCCCGGAGAATATATCCTGCTTAATACTCCTTTGGATTGTGTCAAATGCCATTATCTGGGAACCCTGGTTCCGATTCCGAATATGCATGTATTGACAAAGGCGGAGGTTGCGCAAATAGAATCCGCTATAGCTTCCTTTAATGGTGTTATACAGGCTACGGCTTCTGCAAAAGGACTTGCGTTGGTGGATGTGAATGGATTTATGAACAAAACAAACAAAGGGATTGTATACGATGGTGTTGCCCTAAATACTCAGTTTGTGACAGGGGGCTCTTTTTCTTTAGATGGTATTCATTTGAATCCAATCGGGAATGCCCTTTTGGCAAATGAATTTATTAAATCCATCAATTCTTTTTTTGGTGCCACTATTCCTCAAGTGGATGCAACCAAGTACCGGGGAGTCGTTTTTCCTTAATTCTAAATAATAATTAAACTATAACAATGATGAAAAAATACCTAATCTTAGCGGTTGCTGTAGCCCTTGGCTCTGCTGCTGCTGCTCAATCTTGCACAGGCACGCGCTATGCAAGCGATGTGTATACCAATATCACAACAACTACAGGTATCACCTATGGTGCAAACACGGCCTATAATGGAACCGCAACTACACTTACTCTTGATCTGTATGAGCCAACTGCCGATACAGCACACCTGAGACCATTGATTATCTGGGCACATGGTGGCAGTTTCGTTGGTGGAACAAGCGCTGATGTGGATGTGACCAGTCTGTCTCAACACTTTGCAAAAAAAGGATACGTTTGCGCCAGTATTAACTACCGCATCGGTACCGCTTCTTTTGACTCTGTTGGATTGATTCCTGCTGTTGTGAGAGCAGTACAGGATTTAAAAGCGTCCATCCGTTTTTTCTACAAAGACCGGGCGACTGCTAATCTGTATAAAATAGATACCAATAATATTTTTATCGGAGGAAGTTCTGCCGGTGCTATTACTGTTTTGCATGCCGTATACATGAACAGAAGCTGTGAAGTGAATACCTGGATCAGCCCATCTAACCTGGCAGCTCTTGGTGGTCTTGATGGTTACAGTGGTAACCAGTGTTACTCACAAAAGGTAAATGGTGTTATTGACCTTTGCGGTGCTCTTGCCAAGTATGCCTATTTGGAAGCGGGAAACCTGCCTCTTTGTTCCATGCACGGAACCTCTGATGCTACAGTACCATATAGCCGTGGAATGGTTAACCCCGGTATTCCTATTATGATGGTAGATGGAAGCCGTATGGTTTATCAGCAATCGCTTGCTGTTGGAGTACAGGACAATTTCTACACCTGGATCGGTGCGCCTCACGTTCCTTATGCCGGTTCAACAGCCACCGAATTGGCTTATATGGACACAACAGTGAATTTCGTCCGGGATTATTTACTCCAGCGTCTTCACATCACTTGCACAGCTCTTCAGCCTGCGGATGCTCCATCAGGAACTGCAACACTCTACTCTTTTACTAACTGTACTACGAACGTTCCGATGAGTTGTACCAATACCGGTATTTTAGAACACAACATCAACCTGTTTGAGGATGTGTATCCAAACCCATCAAATGGTACCGTAAATATTGTGTTTGTTAATAACAACGCAACCTATACCATTGAACTCCTGGATATAACAGGCCGTGTAGTAAAATCGGATATTACTTCTTCATCCACATATACCCTGGATAAAGGTAATCTGGGGGGCGGTGTTTATTTCCTAAAAGTGGCCAATAAAAAAGGAGAAGCCAGCACTCAAAAGATCATATTCTACTAGTAGATTAGTTTTTGCAAATGAAAAGCTGCCAGGAAACGGGCAGCTTTTTTTGTTTATATGCCCTCCATTCCGGGTTAGAAAGTAATGAGATAAGAGACTTTTGGGGCCGATGAAATTTAGAATTTCAAGACACCACACGATTATCTTAAGTGGTCGATAAAAAAAGCCGACTGAGCGCAAACATTAGAATTGACGGGCAATGCGGGCATGGCATTATAGTTGCATGGTACTATTTCAAGAGAAAAATCATTTAGTTTTGAAAGCATAATAAATGGCGAAAAATGAAAAGGAGCAAACAATATTTCAAAACAGAAATCGTTTTCAACCCAAAGGCTCGCTATTCATAAAATCAAAAAACTGCAACATGGAAAGAAAGGAATTTTTGGCCCTTGTAGGAACCAGTATAGCAGCCATTACAATTGGCTCTTGTATAGCGGGCTGTTCGAAACAGAGTACTACACCTGCAGCACCATCGGTTAACTTTACACTCAATCTTACTGATCCTGCCAACAGTGCTCTGGCTACAAATGGAGGATATGTATATTCCAATGGGGTTATTGTAGCCCGGACCATGGGTGGTGCATTTATTGCTGTTTCTCAGACCTGCACGCATCAGGGAGCAACCGTGGTTTATCAGGGCAGCGGAAACATGTTTTATTGTCCTGCACATGGATCCACTTTTAACAGTGGGGGAGCGGTAACAGGAGGGCCAGCTCCAAGTGCGTTGAAGGTATATAGTACGCAGTTAAGCGGATCCAGTCTTCATGTTACGGGTTAACAGATGACATTTGGAAAACAAATAAGCCTTTGCTATTGCAAAGGCTTATTTGTTTGTATCCGTTTCAAATCCTCCTGATATATTTAGCCGCCTTACATCCAGCCTGAAATCACTTCGACGAGTGTTCACATTTCATAGATTGTTGATAATTATTTGTCTATAAAATTTGCAAATCATATGAAATGTCATTGCTTTACCCTGGATTCAGCAATAACACTTCTGATTTAGAGCAACCGGAAATAAGCTTATCAAAAGCTGTGTTTTTGTTGGATTGTTATATATGTTAAACCTTTAAACCAAGCTTATGCAAACAACCCCACTCGACGCACCGGAAAAAACGGAAGGCCAGTTTTCACTCCAGGTGGTTCACCAGGAGTCTTATTCCAGAGGACAACTGTTGTTACGTACTTTTTTCGGAGGCTTTTACATCGCATTGCCTCATTTTATTGTATTAATCTTTTGTGCATTGTGGGGTGCAATACTGGCATTCATTTCCTGGTGGGCCATTCTTTTTACAGGAAAGTATCCAAAGAGCTTTTTTGAGTATCAGGTAAAGCTTCACAGATGGCAGATTCGCCTGGTGGCGCGTTTGCTGAATCTGGCCGATGGATATCCGGCTATTGGTCCCAATGGATCGGATGATCATACCACATTGGAAATTCCGTATCCGGAAACACTTAGCAGAGGAATCCTCCTGTTGCGTGCATTCTTCGGGCAACTGTATGTTCTCTTACCTCATGGGATCATTCTTTATCTGCGGTTTATATGGGGAGCTATTTTGGGCTTTCTTGCTTTTTGGGTTATTCTTTTTACCGGAAAATATCCTGTATCGTGGTTTAATTTTCAGGTAGCTAACTTACGCTGGGGTACACGCGTGAGTTTGTATATGAGCTTTATGACGGACAATTATCCTCCGTTCAATGGAAAGGAATAAGTAGGAGAAATCTGTAAGAGCCGGAAGTTCTGAATCGTATTCAGAATTTCCGGCTCTTGTTTTTTTGGAGATTGCTGGATGTGTTATACCAACAGTATTATTTTCTCTGGCATATCCTATCTTTATATCTTAGCTTGAAGAAAATACGGGGAAATTGTATTCAAACATGTGTCATGAGCAATACCATAGAGATTAGCGGTCAGATTACCCGGAAGGATTTTATCCGGTTTAGTTTTGTGGCTTTGCGTAAAAAGCTTTTCCTGCCAATCATGCTATACGTAGTTGGCGTATTGATACTGATTGTATTTTATGCAGTGAGTTTTTTTGAACTCCCTTCTCAAAATATCGGAACCATGGTGAAACAGATAGATCCGACTATTTATTCGGTTTTTGTTTTCCCGGTGGTATTTTGTTTTATTATTTATTTTTCTTCCCGTTATGCATTTTCACGTGATACGCTCATCCGGAAAAAAAGAACCTATCTGATAAACGAAGAAGGCATATCCTGTGTCAATGAAAACTCCAACTCCAGAATTCCCTGGCAGGACGCCCAGGAATGGATGGAATCGAAACAATTATTTCTGGTTTTTCTGAGTAGCAGAAATGTATTTCCCATTCCTAAACACTTTATGAATGCCGATGAGGTTGATAAAGTAAGAGACATCTTAAAAACAGGCATTGTAAAGAAGAAGAAAGGAATCAGTGCCTGGATACGCCCTATGATATATGCCGTAATAATTATAGGAGCTGTTTGGTATGGCATTGAATCAGCAGGCAATGGAAACGGAAAGGCTCGTCAATATTATGAAGAAGGATATAAGAAGGATCTGGCCGGAGACTATAAAGGAGCTCTTGAATTATTTAACAAGGCCATAAAAGAAGATCCGACTATGGCGGCAGCTTATAATAACAGAGGGTATGCCAAAGCAATGCTACATAATATTACGGGTCAGTTGGAAGACTGCAGCAAGGCTATCGCTCTTGACAGTAACTATGCGAATGCATACTTAGGACTGGGGTACGCCAAATATTCGTTGGGTGATAGTACCGGTGCGTGTGAGGCATTTCAAAAAGCAGTTGCTCTGGGTGATAAGGATGCAAAAGCCCAGATCGGAAAATATTGTAAGTAGTGCACTAAGGTTCCAGATACTTTTTCAGACTCTGATCAAGTATGGAATTCCATCCGGCGGCAAAGTTATGAGGTGCCAGATCCGGCATATTTTTGGGGAATGAATGCAGACCGCTGTGTGTGAGCTTAAGGCGGGTATGTTCTCCCTCCGGAAATAATTCAAAAGTAAGAAGCGAAGACCCTTCATATCCGTCAAAAACCCAGGTATACGCCAGCTTTTTCTCCGCAATCACTTCTGTAATTTTGCATAGATGGAGATATTGCGTGTTTTCATCTTTACCACCTAAAAAGCGAAATTCATAACCTACCTCCGCTTTAAAACCAGGCAGGTTAAAATACCAACGTTTCATCTCATTCGGGTTAGTAAGGGCTTTCCAGATGATGGCAGTTGATGCTTTATATGTTCTTTCTAAAATCAATGGATCTGTGTTCATGGCATGTTTTGATATTTCTTATGTAAAAGTAACATTGTTAATTATTTTCTGCAATCGGGAAGTGAAACCAGATGCCGGGGGTGAAGAATAATTGATCCGGCAGGTGCTACAGCCAACAGATAATCAGTTTATGCTTATTTTAGCCACACGATGAATAAAAACAGGTTGGAAGCATTTAGTGATGGTGTACTGGCAATTATTATCACCATTATGGTTTTGGAATTGAAGGCCCCTAAAGGAGGAACATTTCACGATATTAAGCCCTTAGTACCCATGTTTCTTAGTTATGTGCAAAGTTTTTTGTTTGTAGGCGTGTATTGGAACAACCATCATCATTTGTTCCATACTGTAAAAAGAATCAATTCCCGTATTCTTCTGGCCAATATGAATTTGCTGTTTTGGCTCAGTCTTGTTCCATTTGCAACAGGATGGGTTGGGGAAAGTAATTTTGCACCGACAGCGGTAGCCATTTATTCAAGTCTTCTTTTTATCAATGCCATGGCCTGGACACTGCTTCAGTGGGCTATAGAAAAACAAGGGGACTGGAGTGAGGGTATAAAAAAGACCATGCGGCGACAAAGTCAAAAAGGAATTATTTCAGCCAGTCTTTATGCGTCCGCCATTCCGCTTGCCTATATAAGTCCTTTTATATCCGAGTTTCTGCTTGTTATTGTGGCATTGATGTGGCTTATCCCCAACCGAAACCTGGAAAAGTTTCAAGATCAGCAATAATCCCCCCTTCCTGAATTTATAATAGATTTCAGTATCTTTTTTAAACAAGCAGATTGCATTTTATAAATCATTGCATGGATTGAGAACAAGGTTAGATGTGTACGGTATTTAGTTATCGACATTTATGAAATTTTGAACCGATTCTGCCGGAAATTATTTTTCTTTGTAAAAACGAAAATAGATATGAAAAAACTTAGTGTACTCTTTATGATTGGCGCAGGGTTTCTGATTGCTTCCTGCAGCACACAACAAAGCCTGGTTAAAAGGCATTATAACAAAGGATATTATGTAGATCATATTGCATCCGTTGAGAAAAGCCGCCCGGTAGCCGTTAAAGAAGCACTCCCAGCGGTTGCAGCTAAACCTGTTACAGAAAAGGTACTGAATACTGAAAAAGAAGAGGTTCTTCAGGCCAGCACTTCAAAAAAGGTGCAAGTTAACACTGTTGCAACAGCCAGTGTTACCAGCAAGCATCAGGATCACGTTGTTAGTTCTGATATGAATGATCAAGGCAAAACAGAAGCAACACCGATCCTGTCTTCTAAAGAATCGACCCGCCCTTTTGCAGCCATTTCTAGTCAGAAAGAACATTCTACTGCTAAAGATGATGCCATGTTTGCGGTGCTCATCCTGCTTTGTATATTTCTACCCTTTATCGCTGTTCCGGTAAAGGAGAAATCGATTACAATCAATTTCTGGATTGATCTTTTGCTTTGTATCCTGTTCTATCTGCCGGGAATTATTTTCGCGTTCTATATCTGCTTCTTCAAATAACGAGTTAGATATCTTAATAAGAAACCCTGGATGCAAATCCAGGGTTTCTTGTTTTTCAGAGCTTTAAATACCCTGTATTCCTTCCATTAGTTTGAATGGCTGCTAATTTTCTATCCGAAAGAAGCTTGTTTGATTATTGCCCGGAGGCATGTAATGTCAAAGGTGTTTTTCCATCCGTAATGATAATCTTGCTATTGGGAGAATCGGCCAAAGCTTTCATCACTTCGATGGTTTTATACCGAATGAGCAAATCGGTTATTGTTGCATTCGTGAGTTCCTGCGTTTTCTTTTGTGCCTGAGCCTGGATTATACTCCTTTCAGCATCTTGCTTCTGTTTTTCCAGTGCAAATTGCTCCTGCATACGCTGCAGCTCGATAGCTGATTCGGTTTCCCGTTTTTGTTTCTCAAAAGCAAATTCCATTTCTTTTCGCTCCCTTTCAATTCTTGCTTCTGTTTCTTTTTTCTGCCGGAGGATATCTACTTCCTGTTGTTTGTTTTGCTGCTCGGCCAGTACTTTTTTCTCAATTACACGATCTATATCGTCAGGTACGTCAATATCTTTTACCAATACCTGATCAATCACGAAGCCATAATGGCCAAGATCACCATTCATATCTTTGAATATGGCCAGTTCAAGAGAATCGCGTTGAGTGATGATGTCAATAGCTTTATAGTTGAGACAAGCTTCCCGGGCAATAGCAGAGAAGTTATTGAGGATAATGGCTTTCTCATAGTTCAAACCCAATGTCAGATAAATATCGTGTATCGTTTCTGGTTTGAGATGATAGAGCAGGGTAAGATCGGTTTTGGCTTCCACTCCTTCACGTGTGGGTAGTGTCATTTTTATGGAGACTTCCTGTATCCGGGTGCTGAAGTGAATATAATGCCGGCCGAAACCTATAGGGTGCCGTCCCTGTGTATATAGCTGAGGTTGTAGTTTCCCACGCACTACCTTAAGTCCTATCTCGCCTGGACGAATGGTGGTACAACTTTGGCAGATCAACAGGATAGAAACAGAAAGCAATACGACATATCTGTTTGCGAATTGAAAGAGGGCGAAGGGGGCTGGTCTTTTTGTAATCATTTTCATGGGACTTAGTTTTTGGGGTTCTCCCATAAGTCACATGAATCATGCCTTCTGTCTGAAAAAAAAGGAATCTAATTGGATTATAATTGAGATGAACCCTTTCTTAAGAGTCTCTAATTCCAGCTTAATGATTATCCAATAAGTAGCTGTTTTTCTGGCATCCGACTACTCGGAATAATCACATCATGGCTCCCATGCGTTTAAGCTGGGCAAGATGGCGGTCGGTGTGTTGTATGTTGAAATAAACCCATTCAAGACGAGTAAAGCCTCCTAAGCGGGGATGTTTGAATTCGGTACAAAGAAGATTCATATCCATATCACTGATAAGAGCGGCTTGAAACTCCCGCTGAGACCACAATCTTTCCAGCAGATCCTTTTGTTTTGTAATTTTTCCGCCAGGGATCAGATTTTCCGGAGAAGGATATTTTTTATCAATATCAGCAAAGGCATCTTTCACAACCTGAATTTTGTGAGCCGGATCCCGCTCTGTAGCTTCTGCTTTTCCTTGAAGAACCTTGTTAACTGCATATTCCAATGCAAGTAAATGCTCTCCCAGTTCGGCAGGCGACCAGGAACCGGGGAATGGTTTGTGGGTAAACTTGGCAGGGCTAAAAGTTTTGAAATCGTGTAGTAAGGCTTTGGTATTCTCAGCAAGATCAGCGATCACTTTTTCATTCTTCATGGGTCTGAATCGTTTTATGTTCAACCGGGATTGGTTTCAAGCCCCGCATTATTGCATAAAGCTAGTGAATATAATGACAGCCTCCGTTGGTTTGGCAGTGAAGGGCTCACCTGGTTTGCTTACAGGGAAACTTTATTTACCGTATTCCAGTTTCTGGTGGTGGCAGGCATCCCGAACGTTTTTTCAATAAATAGGTTAGGGAAACCATAGGTTCCATTGGGGAGCGGCAAGCCAAGACAGCAGATGTCTCCATCGTGAATGCTCAGAATCTTTACATCCTTTTTGGGAGACAAGATGGGAGCCTTGATTTTTTGTAATGGGGTAGTGGGAAGAAAGCTTACATAAAGTTTAATATCGTCGCCCTCCTTTATTTTTTTGAACGGATCTTGTTCTATAAGCAGGCGAAGCTGATCGATGGTACGAATAACAACGGGAACGTCATAGCCCAGCTCAGACTTTAGTTTTTTTGTAATTTGTTGACTAAGCTTTTCCGTATTTGTTTCAGGAGAATTGAAAAGCACATTGCCGCTCTGAATGAAAGTTTTTACTTCTTTTAGTTTTAATGTAGACATGATTCGATTCAGCTCATCCATTTTGATCAGCTTTTGACCACTCACGTTAATACCCCTAAGAAATGTTACATAACGAATCATGGAACTAAAATATAAAAGAGCCGGTTAATTTGGAATGAGAAGTGAAATTAGTCGCCCATATTCTCCCACCTTGTGCGGGCTTTGTTTATGATCCCCAGTTGTTGCAGTGAAGCCTGAAATGAACATAGATGAATGGCTTTTACTTCATGATTGCACAAAGCACTGATTTTCATAATCATATGGTGCTAGTTATAAACAACCTTGTATGAATATTCTTCTTATTATTATTACCGAATAAAAGACAAATCCATTAATTTTGTCTACAAACCAAAACTTTTAACCAATGAGATTCAAGATACTTAACGTATGTGCTTTGTCGTGTTTCCTATTTATGGCCTCTACTACCATGAAAGCAGGAGACGATCCTAAATTCAATATTGGTGTATCTGTTGGTGCTGGAATGCCAATGGGTGCTTTTGGCAAATCTGCCAATAATGCTGCGAATGATACTTCGCATACCAATGGCTGGGCAAAAACCGGTTTCCATTTTGATGTTAATGCATCTTACTATTTTACCAATAATATAGGCGGTATGCTTATGATTGGTGGAAATATGAATGGATTTAACACCTCCGCTTATATATCGGCTAATCCAGGAACCCCATCTACTTTTACCGCAGGTTCCTATTATGTTGGTTCTTATTTGTTAGGCCCTACATTGAGGATTCCACTCAGCGATAAATTCGGAATCACTGCACGTTTACTTTTCGGCCTTATGACCGTAAAGGACTCCAAACAAAGTGAAACATGGACAGGTGCTGGTGGTACTTCTTATACTACAAGCAGTGTATTTAATTCAGCTTCTACATTTGGTTATGATTTCGGAGCAGGAGTTAAATATGGTCTTACCGACAATTTAGGTCTCGCATTAAATGTAGACTATTTAGGTGGTAGTCCCAATTTTACCACTTACACACGTACTACAACGCCAAGTGGTTCCGGATTCCCTGATGGAACTTCCGGAGGACATAAAATTAATATGAGCACGAGCCTGGTAAATATCTCCATAGGTGTGGTGATAGGATTCTAATTCATCTTTCATCGTAAAAAAGGCCGGAAATAGTTCCGGCCTTTTTTATTCCAAATAATAGAAGTAATTAATTGTTAGCTCTTAATCTCTTCCGGTTCACTTTTCCGTTACCGGAATCGATAACCGTATTTTTACCGTATCGGAAGCGCCTTTTCCTGCGCCCTTCATCCCGTATGCTGAACAGGCCACTGTAAATGTGCCCGTAAAAATTTTGCCATGGAAAGAGAAGGGGATGGATATTTCTTTTTTAGTTCCGTGCATATCTAGTATTCCCCTTGTTATATAGGATGTGTCTTTTTTCTCTACAGTAGTGGAGCGGAACAGAATGTTTGGAAATTTCTTGGCATCCAGCATATCTTCACTCGTAGCGGTACTATTCATGGATGGGTTTCCGGTTTCCAGAGAATTTACATCCACTTGCGCATTAAAGAACGAGCCTTTCAGATCTTTTTCATCAAAGGCGATTTCGGCCTTTATGGTTTTGAATCGCCCGGAAATATCGGGACTGCTAAATGTAACAGAATACGTTTCACTCAGTTTCCATTGCTTAACCCCTATATAAACAAAGGCAAGCATTGCTGGAAGGAGGAAAAGGAGCATGGTTTTTTTCATGAGACTGTCAGAATAAATTAAATAATTATGGGCAGCATGCAATAGGTTAATTTAACCTGCATACTGCCCATTTAAGGTTGATTAGGGTGTTATTAGTTTTTACCGAATTCTCCGTGAGCATCCAGCATTACTTCATCACTCAGCATAGGAGCCGGAAATTTTGCACCGATACCAAAATCAGAACGCTTGATAGTTCCGGTGATGGCAATACCAGCCAGGTCTTTTTTAGACATAGGGTTAACGGTTTCTTTATGAACCAGTTTCAGCTCTACTTCTTTTGTAACACCATGCATGGTAAGATCACCTTTAACAGTGATGGTTTTATCATCCACTTTTTTCACAGATTTGCTTTTGAAAGTGATGGTTCCAAACTGTGTGGCATCAAAAAAGTCGGGGCTTTTTAAATGAGAATCACGTTTTTCAGCTCCGGTATTGATTGAGTTAACATCCGCTGTCATTTCAATGGTTGCATCGGAAAAATCGGCCTTGGAAGTAGATATTTTGCAATCATATGTATCAAAACTTCCCAAGATATCATTTACGCCTAAGTGATTAATGATAAAACCCATGCGGGAATGCATTCTGTCAACCGTCCAGGTTGCTGTATCAATAGGTTTAAATGCAAATAATACAAACGCAGAGGCAACAAGTAAGCTTAATTTTTTCATAGTTCAGGTGTTAATTTATGTTTGACTTTTGTATTTGGTTTAGGGATTCATTTCTCATCCGGTTATCATCATTTATGAAACCTCGGATGTTAATCCCGAATTAATTTAGATGCAAATGTATTACTCAAAAGCGATACTCCGTCATAACATAGGTTAAGAAATAATACATGGATATACTGGTATTAAGAAATAGTGAAAAACAACCCATTTAGGCTATTTGTTTTTGAGAATAAGCCTGCTTTTATGCGTTTCTGTGACAGAAAAGGACAATTTGACAAATAATTTCTTATATTCGTTTTATCCTTAAAAAACATGCCAATGAAAAATCTGTACATGATTCTTGCTGGTTTTGTAACAGGCATTAGCTGCCTGATTAATGTTACTGATACACAGGCCCAAAGTTTTCGTAAGGGAGGGATCCTGGGTTATAAGTGCCACCGAGGGGTGGACGAACTCTATGTATTATACCAGTTATTCGGCTTCTGATGTAACGGGAGAAACAGGTATTAGCAGACGTCCGGAGTTTTCCGGTACCTCAACGAGCGGAGGAGGAAGCATTCATATGGAAGGTTGCAGAGACCCCTTTGTTATTGAATATGGTATTAGTAATCGGTGGGGTATAGGATTGACATCCGGCGCGGATATTTTTAAGGTGGATCCCAATGCTTTTTATGGCTTCACCACTTCCAATAACCAGGTAAAAGTAGCTACCTCTGAATTTACAATTAACGGAAGCTATCATTTGTTTGTTACCAATCATGTGGATCTTTCTCTGATGGCATCTTTGGGAAGTGCAGGTGTTAGTATTAAGGGAACAGACCGAGATCAACCTTATCAATACCGTTCGGGTGGGGGTATGGCCAGATTATCCGGTGTTTGCCGCTATTATTTCCGAAAACGGTTTGGTATTATTGGAATGGCTAGTGCCTATACCAGTAACTCGTCTACCAAAGGGGTTAAGGATAATACAGTTGGTAATGGGGTTAGTACGGCTATCAATGGTTTTGCATTAGAATTCGGGTTGTGTTACCGGATCTGGAAGTAAGGCGAATTTTATATAGAACCAAAACCCTGATATCTGTGTCAGGGTTTTTTTATTTCTGTGAAAAGAGGAATGCATAAATTTGCAGCGAATGCTGAATATCAAACCCCGAAAACTTATTTTTTCTCTATTTATTGCGGCGGTGGCTTTTGCCTTGATTGATATGCGTTTGGCCCATGCTCATATAAACAGCAGTTTTAAGCTCTTTCGTAAGGATAATCAAAGCTCTATGGTATTTACCTTTGGAATTCTTTTCTGGGGGTTTTTGCTGGCTTTCCCTTTTAGTATGTTGCCTTTCAGCGGTTTATCTTTCAGAAAACGTTACTTCTTATGGGTGGCATCACTCATGCTGGCTATGGAACTGGCCTATCTTTTTGCCTTCTTTTTTCGTTTCTTGTTTCATTAAATACAAAAAGGCGAAAAATCTTACATACGACAGATTTATGCAAAAAAAGCAAAAAATCTAAAAGACCCTCCCCCTTACTTTGTTGTTGAAGATGTCTCTGCGAAGTTGAGGGGAAATTTATTCGGGCTTGTTGCAGGAGTGCAACGAGCTCTTTTTTTTGTTTCCATATGCTACCATCCCAATTCAACAATCCAGTATAATTGTTTGTTAGGAGTTGATCACCCATAACGTAAATGATTTGTCAAATTTATACCACTTCCCATCACCTCCCTGCCATTTCCATTCCGGAGTTTCGGACCAGGTTTTACCGGCATCATTACTCCATTGTACTTTATTGCCAGCAATTTTCATTTGCTTACCCAGGTGATCAAGCCAGACATTATCCTTAGCAGGCTTCCAGCTTTTACCATCTTTTGAATAGGTAATGGTTCCTTTTTTATCTCTCTTGTACCGGATGTTATATTGACCGATCCATACTCCGGTTTTTGATTTTGTCCACGCGTCACCCACCGGATATGAAAAAAAAGGTGTCTTTGCATAAAAGGTTTCGGAAAGAGAGGCACAAAAAATGGAGAGCAATATAAAGGGGAATATAACTAGCTTTTTCATCAGTTTTATTTTTTTGTTCAGCATCAAAATTAAGGAATGCTTTTTCGCTTTGCAAGCTGTTTCAGCGAAAGGTATTTATATGATTGCTTACCCTTCATCCAGCCCCTTATCAGGTCATCTGTATCCGGATAATAGATCGCTTTTTTTACTCTGCTTTTTATTTCTTCGGGCTCCTGGAATGATTCGGAGCTATCCACATAAGCATAACCGGCATAATGACCATCTTCGATGAGGATCAGTGATTTTTCTTCTGTATTTCGTCCTCTGTCCATAATCACAAAATCAGGGTCAGGGAAAATATAATACTCGAGAATCTTTTCTGCTCGTTTATTGTATTCGGCAGTTTCTTCTAACCCTTGGCAAATACCATTGCATTTGTGTATCTGATGATGAAAGCAAACGGCATCTTCTGAAACAAGGCCGCAATAACGCAGACACAACGTATATTCCTCTATCCAGTTATCAAGACGTTCTCTGGCACTTGAATAAGTTGCGAATGAGAGCAGTGCATTTTGCGACTCTTCTTTGAGAACAATCCTGAAGTTAAGAATCCCTTCTTCATTCCGGAATGAATCGATGCTGTGTGTAAAAGTCATCACTTTACGCATGCGATTAAAAACAGGTTTGTGACGTTTTATTTCTTCTGCTTCTTTCAGCAATGCAATCAGTTCGCTTCCGCAGAGTTCGAAATCCACATCATGTAGTTCATAAAGCATTTTCAACCCTTTTTTTTCACGGGTGTTAAAATGACTTTGTGCCCGGAGATACATGTTCTTGCTTTTGCCAATATAAATAATGCGACCGGCTTTATCCAGGAAATAATAAACACCGCATTGTTCGGGAAGCTTATTCAGAACATATTCTTTTATTTTATCCACTTTGCGACTCATCATTTCCGCAGCTCCTAAGTTTTTGTACTGAGGATTCATGCTTTTGAGCTGAAGCAAAAGATCAAGCAGATGAGCGGTGGCTATGGCATCTCCTTCGGCCCGGTGGCGGGCCCGGTTTTCGATACCCAGGGAATCGCAAAGCTTACCAAGGCTATAGGAAAGTTTGCCGGGTAGCAGCTTCCGGCTCAGACGTACGGTACATAAGGTTTCCCGTTTGTATTTGTATCCCAATGCCGAGAATTCAGCTTTTACAAAACCGTAATCAAAGGCCACGTTATGCCCGACAAAAATCCGCCCTTCTGTAAAGCGTAAAATATCATTGGCTACTTCATGAAAGCGGGGAGCGTTGGCCACCATTTCATTTGAGATTCCGCTAAGACGGGTAAAAAAAGTACCTATTTCGCATTCCGGATTAATGAGGGTGGAAAATTTATCTACTACTTGTAATCCATCATGTAGCAGGATACAGATTTCGATAATCCTTCCTTTTCTGTGCTCATAACTTCCTCCGCACGTTTCAATATCTACGATGGCAAACATGTAATGGGTTGTTGAAAATCAGATCCTAATTTACGAAAAACCACCGAGAAGAGATTTCCCCGACCGGCATCAATAAATTAAACACTTTACACTGGATATGATCATAAAGGAGTAGTAAATTTTGTATTTTCGTTCAGAAATAATTTGCACTCCATCCATCATATTATAGCATAGTTTAGCGAGTAGTTTATATCGGTAATAATCCTTTTGAAAATGAGCAAGAAAATTCTGTTAATCGAAGACAATAAAGAGATGCGGGAAAATACAGCCGAAATACTGGAGCTTTCGCATTTTAAGGTCATTACGGCTTCCAATGGAAAAGAAGGCGTTGAGAAAGCACAGGCTGAGCATCCGGATTTGATTATTTGCGATATCATGATGCCCGTACTGGATGGATATGGGGTATTGCATATGCTGGCCAGAAATGAGACAACTTCGGGTATTCCGTTTATTTTTCTGACTGCCAAGGCCGAGCGAACTGATTTGCGAAAAGGGATGGAAATGGGTGCGGATGATTATCTGACCAAGCCATTTGATGATATTGAATTACTGAATGCTGTGGAAGGAAGATTCCGTAAAATTGAATTGTTACGTAAGGAGTTCACCAAGGATTTGCAGGGGTTGAATGAATTTATGATTGATGCGGCCGGTACAGATCCGCTAAAAAAATTGTCGGAAGAGCAGGATATAAGAACGTATCGTAAAAAGGAAACCATCTATTCAGACAATAATTATCCGAAGGGAATCTATTTTGTTATAAAAGGCAAAGTAAAAACCTTTAAAACGAATGAGTCAGGAAAAGAATTTATTACCGGGTTGTATAAAGAAGGAGATTTTTTCGGCCATCTGGCATTACTGGAAGAAAGCAAATATACAGATGAGGCCATGGCATTGGAAGATGCAGAGGTATGTATGATACCGAAGGATAGTTTTCAGCAGCTTATTTATAAGAATACCGAAGTATCCAAGAAGTTTATGCGTATGCTGTCCGGTAATTTGCAGGAGAAGGAAGAACAGCTAATTAAGCTGGCGTATAATTCGGTCAGAAAAAGGGTATCAGAAGCCCTGGTGACTTTATACAACCGCTATAGCAAGGAAGGGGATAAGTTTAGCATGCAGATTTCCCGTGAAGATCTGGCTAATTTGGCCGGTACTGCCCCTGAAACAGCAATCCGTACACTCAGCGATCTGAAAGATGAGAAGCTGATTGATATTAAAGGCAGCCAGATCAGTGTATTGGATTATGATAAATTATGTAAAGTGAAGAATTGATTTTTCTTCCTTTTTTCTTCCAATTCATAGTAAGAATACAATTTTGAATACAAAACGAGCATATTTTGGTCGGAATACTTCCTGGTTAATGAGTAGATCATATTATATCTTGCTCATTACCACTATGTTAATTGACGGCCTCTTCTTGTATTCCTCCTCCATTTACCCTTCCGATTCCTTAATTTAGTATGATTGGAGTCCATATAATATAGGGAGAAACCAATTCTTTGCGCTATATTTGGTTAAGAGATAGTTCAACGTTCGCTCGCTCTAACAGACTGATTTTTACTGATTACATAAATGAAACGCCACAGACTTCATGTGGTCTTCATTTTGTTTAACCGTTTCACACCGGTATAGGTATGCTTTTACTTGTCACACACACAGCGTAAATTACAGACATGCACAAAAAATTACTCCTCCCCATTCTAAGCATTTTTCTGGCTTGCAGCAGCGGGTATGCACAGTATAGCAAATATATATTATATCAAGGCGATACTTTACAAGGTTTTGATTTACAGGCTACCTATACGGAAGCATTAGCCAATAAAGTGGATGCCGCAGATCTGCGTGGCTATATAGGGAATAAGGAAAGAGATTTTGTGCGTCAGAAATACCACATCAGCGTTCCTACTTCCAGGCAGGTAAAACAGACTATACCTGTAAATCCAAATGTATTGACGACCTGTAACAATGTAAATTTTGAAGACGGTGTATTTACACCTTGGACAGGATCTACCGGTTATAATTCCAACTCAAAATCGGCTTTAACGGTTGCAACGGCAGCAATCAGCACCTCTGGTCCGAACTCGGCTGAAACATCCTGCTCCTACCAGACCCTTGTGAACACAGGTACAGACCCTTATGCAAATCTCCCCATGGTTGATCCGGGAGGAGGAACCTGGGCCTGTCGCTTAGGGGGAGAGTATGTTAATACGGCTATTGGAATTTGTTCAACTCAGGACCCGCTGGGATTAAATTCAAGTGGTGAAATATTGCAGCAGACATTTCCGGTTACTACTGCTAATGCCATGTTTACTTATTCGTATTTAGCTGTTTTGGAACAAACAGGTGGAACTCCGCATAGTGCCACACAGTGTCCTTATTTCCGGGTACAGGTTCTGGATCATAATGGAGATACCATTCCCTGTTTTCAGTACTACGTAGAAGCGACTGGGAATACAGCACCTCCGGGAATGCTTACTTCTTCCAGCATCAGTAATTCAAACGGAACTCCTGTGTTTTATTCACCCTGGACTACCAATAGCCTGGATCTGCGGACCTATATCGGAACAAACGTAACCGTTATTTTTACTGCAGCAGGTTGTACACAAGGCGGACATTTCGGTTATGCATACATAGATGCTAAATGCGGCCCGACCCAAATTCTTGCTTCCTCTCCTCCGGTTTGTCTTGGAGGATGTTAGTCTCACAGCTCCGGCTGCCATCACCGGGAGTACCTATACCTGGAATACAATGCCCAGCGGCACTGCGGGTATTACGGGTTCTACTACCGGTCAGACAGTAACAATAAACGCCAGCGGTACTTACCAGGTAACCGTTAAACAACGGCCCGGTTGCTCATATGTGATTGATACTACTATTAACTTTTTTCCTAACCCTTTGGTTACGCTTGCTTCTACTAACCCAACTTGCAATCCCGGGCATAATGGTACAGCCACAGCTACTGCCACCACAGGTGATACTCCTTATACCTATTCCTGGTCGCCGGCACCGGGAGCAGGCCAGGGTACAGCCAATGCTACCGGTTTGAATGCCGGAACATATACGATCACTGTTACCACAACAGACGGATGTAAAGTGACGGGAACTACAACACTTACCGCTTCGGCACCACCGCCTACAACTACCCTTACATCCACGCCGGCTACTTGTTCACCGGGTCATGATGGAACAGCAACAGCAACGGTAACGGGTGGCACGGGACCTTTTACATACACCTGGTCACCAGCTCCTGGTGGCGGACAAGGAACTACAGCTGCAACCGGATTAAATGGAGGCACCTATACCTTTGTAGTCAATGGACCCGTTGGAACATGTTCTGATACGACAACAGTTGTAGTCTCCACACCGAATGGTCCTACGTCCACTCCGGCCACAACTCCGGTAAGTTGTTTCGGAGGCAGTGATGGAACGGCTACTGTTAACGTTGCAGCAGGAACACCTGCGTACACCTACTCCTGGAATGCTCCGGCTACCGGTACTACCAGTACTTCAACCGGTTTGCCCGCAGGAACGTATACGTGCAGCATTACGGATTCCAAAGGTTGCCCCATTACCCAGGTCGTAACGGTTACTCAACCAACAGCACTTGCCACTACCAATACCCAGGTAAATGTATTGTGTAACGGAGGCAACAATGGATCTATTACAGTAACACCAACCGGCGGAACAGCTCCCTATACTTATTCCTGGTCACCTGCCCCGGCTGCCGGCACAGCAGCTACTGCGGGTACACTTACCGCAGCAACCTATACCTGTACCATAACGGATGCAAAAGGATGTACAACAACTTCAACCGCTACTATTACCCAGCCAACCCCTGTTACTTCCACCACATCCAACACACCCGCTCTTTGCGGAGCTGCTAACGGATCGGCTACTGTTACTGCCGCCGGCGGAACACCTGGCTATACCTATACCTGGGCTCCTGTGCCGACAGCCGGACAAGGTACGGTCACTGCAAGCTCAATTGGCGCGGGAACTTACACCTGTACAATTAAAGATGCGAACGGATGCACGATTGCTCCAACAGTAGTTGTTACCAATACCGGCGGACCTACTACTACGATGGGGCCGGTAACGAATGTTACTTGTTTCGGTTTATGTAATGGCAGTGTAACAGCTACTGCTACTGGAGGTACAGCACCTTTAACCTATTCATGGACTCCTGCTCCGGGTGCAGGACAAGGCACCCTCACCGCTTCGAGCCTATGTCCCGGGACATATACAATCACTACAACAGACAGTCATGGTTGCTCCACATCGGCTACAGCCACCATTACGCAACCTACAGCTATTACCGTAGGAGTTACATCTACTAACGTAAGCTGTTTTGGCAAATCAGACGGTACTGCAACAGCTTCTGTTACCGGCGGCACTCCGGGATATACCTATACCTGGGCTCCTGCACCAACCGGAGGTCAGGGAACATTAAATGCAACAGGTTTACCTGCAGGTGCATTTACATTTACGGTAACAGATGCAAATGGTTGTACACAAACAGGTACAACTACCGTTACACAACCTACCTTGCTCACCGTATCAACGGCCGGGATTAATGCAACTTGTTTCGGAGTATGCAATGGTCAATTAATATGTATCCCTGCCGGTGGAACCCCTACCTATACCTATTCCTGGAATACAGGTTGTGTTGCGGCCAGTTGTAATAATATTTGTCCTGGTACCTACACGTCAACCGTTACCGATTCACATGGATGTATTGCTAGCGGTACAGCCACCGTTACGGAACCAACGGCTATCGTGCTGACCATGTTTCCCAAACCATCTCATTGTAATCACAGCGATGGATCCGATTCCGTATTCGCAACAGGCGGCACACCGGGTTATACATATACTTGGAAACCTACAGTTCCTACTATAACCACATCAGGCTTACATGGGGTACCCGCGAATACATACACGGTTGTTGTGCATGACTCACAGGGTTGTGCCGACTCGATGAACAATGTTGTTCCGAATCTTCCTGGAGTTACGCTTACAGTAGCCTCTACCCGTAATATTCTTTGTTTTGGAGGCAATGATGGAGAGGCCACAGTTACAGCCGGAGGAGGAACAAAACCATATACTTATTCCTGGTCTCCCGCTCCTGCTTCTGGAACACTGGATAGTGCTAATAACCTCACAGCGGGTACATACACGGCTTATCTTACGGATTCTACCCAATGTCAGAATCAGGTGACATTTACCATCACACAACCACCACCACTGACGCTTGTAGCGATGCCTCCTGTAACTATCTGTATCGGACAATGTACTCCTCTTACGGCTACAGCCGGTGGCGGATCCCCTGGTTATGTATATTCATGGACACTTAACGGAACCCCGGTTACATCGCCGGTTTGCCCTGTAGTTACTACTACATATACGGTAACGTGTACAGATTCACACGGATGTGTGGGTGCTCCGGCTACTGTTGTGATTACAGTATATCCGCCTCTGGAAGTGGTAACACCAGCAGGAAAATCTGTTTGCCCTGGCGCTTGTGATACCTTGAATGCTGTTGGTACAGGAGGTAATGGACACTACTCGTATCTGTGGATTCCACCTGCAGGCCTCTCCAATCCTAATATTGCCAACCCGGTTGCATGCCCGGTAGCAACAACCACCTATACGGTAATTGTCTCCGATAATTGCGGAACGCCCACAGATTCGGCCTTTGAAACGGTTACAGTGTACCCGGATCCTGTTGTTACATTTACCACGACGGATACTGTAAAATGTGCTCCCATGTGTGCCAGTTTTGTGGGAGCTTCTAATCCTGCCTGTGCAAGCGCGGTGTGGCAGTTTGGTGATGGTTCCACAGCAACGGGTTGTAATAATGCACGCCATTGTTATATGACAGCCGGGACATATAATGTAACGTACAGTATCATAGATATACATGGCTGCCCCGGATCTCTGACGATTCCTAATTTTATCAATGCGCTGGCACCACCCGTGGCAGCGTTTACGGATGCACCAAATCCTGCTTCCATTCTTTCGCCTACAGTACAATTTACGGATCTAAGTACCAATGCAGTAGGCTGGACTTGGGTTTTTGGTGATCAGACCGATTCAGTTTCATTTCATGAAAATCCTGGACATACTTATCTCGATACCGGATGCTATACCGTGAAACTGGTTGTTGTGGCTGCAGATGGTTGTAAGGATTCTACAACAGGCCCGGTTTGTATCCAGCCTGATTTTACCTTCTATGCCCCCAATACATTTACTCCAAACGGAGATGGTAAAAATGATGTCTGGATGCCATTTGGTATAGGAATTGACCCCAATCACTATGATTTGATGATGTTTGACCGTTGGGGTAATCTGATGTTCGAAACCCATACATGGGGTGAAGGATGGGATGGAAGAGCTAACGGAGGCTCTAATATAGCCCAGATAGATACCTATGTGTGGAAGGTAAAACTGCTTGATTTCAGAGGCAACCACCATGAATATGAGGGCCATTGTAACCTTATCAAGTGATTTTCGAAAGTTTATCAGCATCTGAATAAGGGGTTTCGGATTCCCTTATTGATTATGCTTTTGTTAAATTAGTGGTCTTACGAATTTTTCGTTCACCACGGAGATTTCTCCTGCTCGGATTTCCTGTGAATGCAGATTCTAAATTTCACACACATGAAACTATTTCTACGTTGTTTTCTGTTCCTGTTTCTTATCCCCGTAATGACCAGTGCCCAAACAGCAGGTAATTATGTTTTTTTCAAAGGCGATACGTTAAAAGGATTTGATATTCAGGCCACTTACAACGAAGCCTTGGCTCAGCATTTGGATGCCGCTGATATCAGAGGCTATATGAAGATGAAGGAAAGAAATTTTGTTCGTCAGAAATATAATATTCCTGTGCCGGCCCCCAAATCGTTTAAAAGTGCTGTTCCTGTGAATCCCGGGGTTTTAGCTACTTGTAATAATGTCAATTTTGAAACGGGAGCTTTTGCACCGTGGACAGGATCTATTGGAAATAATAACAATTCTACCTCTCCATTAACCATAGGATCTGCAGGTATCAGTTCCGGTGGCCCCAACGCGGCAGAAACCTCCTGCTCCTACCAAACCCTGGTAAACACAGGAACGGATCCATATTCCGGTCTTCCTATGGTGGATCCGGGTGGAGGAACCTGGGCTTGTCGTTTGGGAGGAGAATATGTGAATACCGATATTGGTACTTGTACCTCTCCGGACCCTTTTGGTTTTGAATCCGCAGGAGAAATTCTTCAACAAACTTTTCCAGTTACAGCTGCCAATGCCATGTTTACATATAATTATATGGCCGTTCTGGAGCAGGCGAATGGTGGAAGTCCTCATTCCGTTACCCAATGCCCTTATTTCAGGGTTCAGGTACTGGATCAGAATGGAGATACAATTCCTTGTTTTCAGTATTATGTAGAATCTACGGGAAATGCAGCTCCTGCAGGAATGCTTACCTCGAGTCAGCTTAGTAATACTAATGCAGCCCCCGTTTATTATTCCCCCTGGACTACCAATAGTCTCGATCTTAGAACGTATATCGGAACCAATGTAACGGTTGTTTTTACCGCAGCAGGTTGCACCTTGGGCGGGCATTTCGGATATGCTTATATTGATTGCACTTGTGGTCCAACACAAATTCTTGCTTCTTCTCCGCCTGTTTGTTTAGGAGGAAGTGTTAGCCTTACGGCCCCAGCGGCTATTACAGGAAGTACTTATACCTGGAACACCATGCCATCAGGTACTGCCGGCATTGTTGGATCAACAACCGGTCAGACCGTGACCATTAATGCGAATGGAACTTATCAGGTAACCGTTATACAGCGTCCGGGGTGTCAGTATATTATTGATACTACCATTACCTTTTACCCAAACCCAACCCTCACACTTGCTTCCACCAATCCTACTTGTAATCCGGGTCATAATGGTACAGCCACAGCAACGGTAACAGGAGGAAATGCTCCGCTTACCTATTCCTGGTCGCCTGCGCCCGGTGCAGGGCAGGGTACAGCCAATGCAACCGGAATGAACGCAGGAACCTATTCGCTTACTGTTACAACCACAAACGGATGTACTACATCGGGTTCTGTGACGCTTGCTTCGCCGGGAGGTGCACCTACTGTAAGTCTCACGTCCACACCTGCCACTTGTTCTCCAGGAAATGATGGAACAGCTACTGCCACAGTCACGGGAGGCACCGGGCCATTTACTTATACGTGGACCCCTGCTCCGGCAGGCGGACAAGGAACTACGAGTGCAACGGGACTCAATGGAGGCACGTATACATTTGTTGTAAACGGACCCGTTGGAACCTGTTCGGATACCAATACGGTTGTTGTTACCCAACCCAATGGTCCTACAGCAACAGGTACCGGAACCAATGTTATTTGTTTCGGACAGTCTAACGGAACGGCCACTATCAATGCCACAGGTGGTACGGCCCCGCTTACCTATGCCTGGACAGCTCCGGCTACAGGTACAGCAAACACAACAACGGGTTTGGCAGCTGGAACATATACCTGTGTTACCTCCGATTCAAAAGGGTGCTCTGTAACAACAACTGTGGTTATTACCCAACCAACGGTATTGGCTGTTACGGCCACTGGAGTAGCAGCCACGTGTAATGGTAAATGCAACGGTCAGTTGATTTGTATTCCAACAGGTGGAACTACAACCTATACGTATTCCTGGAGCAGCGGATCAACATTACCCAGTGTAAGCAATATTTGTGCAGGAACATATACAGCTACCATCACAGATGCTCATGGTTGTATAGCAACCGATACCGCCCTTGTTCAGCAGCCAACACCTTTGGTGATGAGTGTATTCCCCGGAAAAACACATTGCAGCAAATCGGATGGAATGGATTCTGCAACGGTTAGCGGAGGTACGCCTGGTTATACTTACTCCTGGAGCCCTGGTGCAGGATCGGCTAGCTCTTCTTATCACAACATCCCTGCCGGAACTTATACGGTATATATAAAAGATAATAACGGTTGCCCCGACAGTATCGCAAGTACCGTTACCAATTTGCCCGGTGTCAATATTGTTGTTGTAGCACATACCAATGTGAGTTGTGCAGGTGGCAACAATGGCACAGCCCGTGATTCGGCTTCGGGCGGATTTAAACCCTATACGTTTAACTGGACACCTGCTCCTGCGGTAGGACAGGGAACATTGAGTATAAGCAGTCTTACTGCAGGAATCTATACATGTACCGTTACCGATTCAGCGGGATGTACCAATTCTGTTCCGGTTACAATAACACAACCTACACCGGTAACGGTGGCCAGTGGTCCGGCCAAAATTTGTTTGGGATCGTGTACCACCCTTAGCGCTACAGGATCAGGAGGTACACCTGCCTATACATATACCTGGGCTCAGGGTGCAACGATACTGGCCAGTTTAACAGTTTGTCCGTTGGTAACTACTACCTATACCGTTGTTTGTACTGATGCCAACGGATGTCTGTCACCACCGTTAACAGAAACAGTGCATGTAGATCCTCCGCTTGAAATATTAGCAGCCGGAGCCAAATCGGTTTGTCCCGGTACCGCTGTGCAGCTTAATTCCACCGCTTCGGGAGGAGACTCGGTGTATAGTTATGTCTGGATGCCGACAACAGGTTTAAGCAATCCGAATATTTCCAATCCGATTGCCACGCCTGCTGTAACCACAACATATACCGTCATTGTTTCAGATAATTGCGGCACCCCTACCGATTCGGATTATGTAACGGTAACAGTATATCCATTGCCGGTGGTATCCTTTACATCAAAGGATACGGTGGTTTGTGCACCTGTATGTGCCACATTTGTGGGGGGC
>Ga0210396_10000430_pt1 | contig 56342 bp, 46 predicted proteins | sample IncBWH17OmetaG_FD_155466 | JGI IMG/M metagenome (GOLD analysis project Ga0210396, IMG submission 155466) | Forest soil microbial communities from Barre Woods Harvard Forest LTER site, Petersham, Massachusetts, United States - Inc-BW-H-17-O ... | reverse complement strand
CGACGGCCGAGTTGATGAGGGCCAGTGTGTTGATGGCGTCCTGTGCGGTCGCCAGCGTGTTGTTCTCGGTTACGACTGGAGTCGTCGCCGCCACAAAGCCCGCGAGAGCGCCAACAATGATGTTGCCGCTAGAGGTGCCGCCTTCGGTCCCGGCAACGCCCGTACCCGCAACTTTTTGCGTCACGGTAACGTTGCTACCGGACGCTACTGCGCTAAATTGTGCGTTGGCCGCACCGCCGGTTCCGTAGTCTGTTCCTGGAACGCCACCGGAATTATTGATGGCGTCAGCCAGGTTTTGAGCATCCTGTCCCGCGTTGCCGGTCTCTTGGACAGCGTTTGCAGTCGCTCCAGCAGCAGCAGCCTGAAACGTATAGGTAGTTCCGCCAAGCACGATTGTCTCCGCCGGGCCCGGGCCCGCGCCGTTGAACGTGAACGTTTGCGTCGCCGGAACCGCCGCCTGAGCCGGTCCTGTTTTAGTTCCGGTCTGCAGGCCTAAGGTTGCCGCGGTCAACGCGGTCGTCGTAACGGCGATGGTGGTGTTACTTACGCCGTCGCTGAGGAAGAGGCTTGTCGGAGTACTGGTAAACACCGGCGTGCCGTTGTAATTGGTGCTGGTGCCGATGTTGGTGATTTCCGCATTGATCGCGGCGTATTCCGTTTGGATGGCCGTGCGCTGCGTGTCGGACACAGTGCCGTTGGCAGATTCGGTAGCAAGCGTGACGGCGCGATTGAGAAGCTGCGTGACCTCAGCGAGTGAGCCATCGGCCACTTGAAGGGCTCCGACGCCGCCGTTGGCATTCAGGGCCGACTGGCTCAATGCCGTGATATTTGCTTGTATTCCGTTGGCGATAGCCAAGCCTGCCGCGTCATCCGCGCCAGAATTAATTCGCGAACCGGAAGACAGTTGCACCAGGGTGTTAGTCAGGTTGTTCTGCGTGATCGACAACTGATTTTGGGCATTTATCGATGCAATGTTATTAAGAATACTGATCGCCATTTGTTTAGCTCCTTAGGGGTTATTCCGTATCCGTTTTGGAGCGCTTGGCCCCGGCGCCGATTGGCTCCGGATCTTCCCAGGCTCGCTTTCGATTTTCGGAACGGGTTTTCTTCCTCCACATGACTTATCGGCATGAAGTCTCCTGGCTTTAGTTTCGCGGCGCTTTCGAATCCCCGGTCCATTGACCTTTTGTGAACATGGAGCATCGCTGGGGGAAGAAGGCTCAGTAGGACTTCGTGGCTCGTGGCTCGATTTCGGCCAGCGCGACGGACAATTTCTCGGATTGCGGGAATCGGGACAGGCCAATCTTCAGAAGCTCCGCAGCGCGGGACAAATCCGGCAATTGGGCGTGAATGCTGGCGGCTCTCAAGAAGTCCTTTTCAGCAGGTTCGATTTGAACGAGCTTTTCCTCAGCCGCCGCTGCCGCTTCGTGCTGCCGGTTCAGCCACACACACGCTACGATCAGGCGGTCATGGAGTTCGGCGAGGCCAGTCTCGCTGACGATGGCTTTGCGGAGCCGCGCCAGTCCTGCAGCGGTGCGGCCATTGCGAATCTGAGCCAGGCCAAGCTTGCTGTCCAGGCTGGCGCGGACCGGGCCCAGTTTCCGTGTCCGTCGATATTCCTTCTCCGCAAGCTGGAAATTGCCAAGATCGTAATAAACGTCACCGAGCGATTCAGAGATCAAGGAATTTGTGGGAGCAAGTTTTCCGCCCCGGGAGAACGCCTCGAGCGCCTGCTGGAGACGTCCGAGCTTTCTGTGCATCATGCCGGCAAAGATCCACGCCTGGGTAAAATCCGGCTTCAAACCGCACGCGAGTTCAAAGCAATGCAACGAGCTCTCCACGGACGTTTCCACCAATCCCAGCTCGAAATGCGCCTGGGCATTGTGCGGCATCTCCCGAATCTTCTGGAGACTGAGTTCACGATAGTAAAGGTTCTTGCGATGTTGGGTTTGTGGATCGACGGCGAGTCCGAAGTGGTGAATCAAAAAATCGGCGCGGCCCAGGCCGCCGCCGGTTTCCTGAACGCGTATGCCTACGGTTTCGTGCACCCGGCCGACAAAATAGAGTTGCGGATCGCGGCGGAATAGGCGCACGTTTTCGTGGTCGACATAAGCCGGGTATTTCATCGCTTCGGGGAGTGGCGAACGATTGGGCATTGCGGGCCGGTCCCAAATTCCGTTGTTGAGGCTCAAAACGTAATTACGGATGGGGACTTGATATGCCCTGGACTTTTTGTCGTCGAGCAGCGGTGGCAATCGGCGCGCCGCTCCAGGGTCCAGCCGCTCGTCCGCGTCGAGCGAAAGTACCCAGTCGGTGTGAACCTCCGCAAGTGCTAGATTCCGCGCGCGCGCGAAGTCATTTTCCCAGGGAATCGAGATGACCCGAGCGCCCAAGGTGCGGGCGAGGTCGACCGTGTTGTCCGCCGAGCCCGTGTCCCCAATAACGATTTCATCCGCGACTCCACGAACACTCTCGAGGCATGCGGGAAGATCGAGGGCCGCGTCTCGGACGATCATCGAAAGTGCCAAGGTGAGCATGGCGGTTCAATGTGAAGACGGCAGCGCATCGACGACCGTGATCCGCCCCGTTACCGGCGCTCTACGCCCAGGACGGATTTCCCAGATAAACGAATTCTCATGTTCGGGCATGCTTTGCCAAATGGCTGCCCGCGTGCGTTTCCAATTTGAGGATGGATATGAGCATCGTCCATAAGTGAGGCAAACGAAATGCCAGACGCAAACGATTTTGCTGCCATCTCAACCCTTTATCCGATTCGCCGATGTGCAAGTCGGGAAACAAAAACTGAGGGTTCGTGTGCCGTAACGGAACAAGAGTCACGCCAGAGATAGAATGATTCAACTCACACGTCTGAACGGTCTGCCATTGGTCATCAATTCGGACCTGATCAAGCTGATCGAAAATACTCCGGATACGGTTATTTCACTGGTGAACGGTGAAAAGATCGTAGTGCGCGAAACCTCCGAACAAATTCTCGAACGGATCGTGCAATTTCGCCGGCGGGTGCTGGACGGCCTGAAGATGAACTTCTCTGGGTGGACTTCCCCAAAACCCGAATCCGCTGACGCCAAGCCAAAGGCATCTCCGCCTGAGGAACGGTAGGAAATGGATATTGGCACCATCATGGGCTTGCTGGTTGCCGCCGGAGCGATTCTGCTCGGTTTGATGTTGGAGGGAGGCCAGATCGCCCAGATTTTGCAACCGACAGCCGCGTTGATTGTGTTCGGCGGAACATTCGGCGCGATCATGGTGCAATTTCCCGTCCGCGTGGTGCTCGCGGCGTTCCGCAGCCTGGCGACGATTTTCTTTGTTCCCAAATCCGATCCACTCGGAACGATCCAGGAAATCGTCGCGATCGCGCACAAAGCCCGGAGGGAAGGAATCGTTTCGCTCGACAGGGATTTGGATAAGATTCAGAGCCCCTTCATGAAGAAGGCACTGATGCTCGCAGTGGATGGGACCGAGCCGGGAGAATTGCGAAAGATGATGGAACTGGAATTGGAGAAGCAGGGGGAGCACGAAGATAACATTCCCAAAGTTTTTGAGTCCGCCGGGGGGTTTTCTCCAACGATTGGGATCATCGGAGCAATCCTCGGACTGATCCAAGTCATGCAACATCTGGACAACATCAATGAAGTGGGGAAGGGAATTGCGGTGGCGTTTGTGGCAACGGTTTACGGAGTGGGAGCCGCGAATTTGCTATTGCTCCCCGCTGCCGGAAAATTAAGAATCCGAACTCGCGAGGAACAGATCATTCGCGAAATGACGCTGGAAGGCGTTATTTCCATTTTGGAAGGCATGAATCCGCGAATGATCGAGAACAAACTGATCAGCTTCCTCGCGGAAATGCCGGCGCAAGAGAAGGAAAGGGAACAGGTGCAAGCATGAAAAGGAAACCGCCAGAGCACGTGAATCATGAACGTTGGCTCGTGTCGTATGCCGATTTCATCACCTTATTGTTTGCATTCTTTGTGGTGTTGTATTCCTCCTCGCAAGTTGACAAACGCAAGGCGGGGCGACTGGCCCTGGCTATCCAGGTGGCGTTTCAGGAACTCGGGGTGTTTCAAACCTCCAACACCAAGATTCCGCTGAAAGATGAAGACGCGATCCCGTTTGAAAATGTGCAGGTCGTCGAAAATATTAACAAGGACACGGATTTGAAACGAATCGTCAATCCCATGAAAGGGGTGCTGTCCAGCGCCAGCGAGTCCCAGTCGTTGCAGGAGGCGCAGGCAGCGATCCAAAGGGCGCTCGACCCGGAAATCCACCGGCACGAAGTCACCATGTCCATGCGGCGGGAGGGTTTGGTCGTGAGCTTGAAGGAAATGGGATTTTTCGATAGCGGATCGGCCACCGTTCGCCCGGGGTCCCTGGATGCGATCTCTCGACTGGCGGTGGTCCTCAAACAACGGCCGGAAAATCTTCGCATCGAGGGACACACCGATAATATTCCCATTCACACGGCTCGATTTGCCTCGAACTGGGAACTCTCCACGTCCCGGGCAACGGATCTGATTCAGCTTCTGATCATGCAATACGGGCTTCCGCCGAGCCACCTTTCGGCCGCAGGGTACGGCGAGTTCCATCCCGTCGCTGATAATGGCACTCCCGAAGGCCGGGCACAAAACCGGCGCCTCGACGTCGTCATTCTGGCGCCCTTTCAACCCGTGGCGCCTTCGCAGCAGAATGGCAATCCGCGCGTACCCGAGCCTGCAGGTGCGCTGGAGCCGTCCGTGGGCCACCCGTGACGCGCGGCCGATAAATTCAAGAAATGCAGAGCATGGCCGATGAAACTTTTGAATTTCCAAGTTTCCGGAAGCGGTCACGGGCATGTTTCGCGTTGGAACACATGCGATTCGCCATCCCCGAATGGAAGAGATGTCGCGCTTGCGCCCTTGGGCGCTCTTAAAAAATTCCAATCCGCTCACCCCCGCGAGTAAGGGAATTGCTGCCAGGCAGGGAGATTTGCCGCCCGGCCAATTGCGCGAGCAAGTAGATAGCCTGTTCAAAAAGTTTCAAAGACGATTGGACGATCCTCATGGCAAATGAAAGCACTCTCCTGAAGGACGAAGCCGCCGCCACGGAAAACCTGGGGGACCCGGCGTGGATTCGCATCCGTGATCTGATCTACCAGGTGTCCGGAATTTACCAGGCAGAGAACAAATTTTATCTTCTTGTCGGACGGGCCAATCGGCGGATGAAAGTTGTGGGCGCGCGTACTCCCCGGGAATATCTGGATTTTCTGACGGCCCGCCCCAACCGTGACTCGGAAATGAGGAATCTTCTAAATGAAATCACGATTGGTGAGACCTGCCTTTTCCGCAGCCAGCCGCAGGTCGATGCGCTTCGCAAAGTCGTAATCCCCTCGCTCGTCGAGACCAAGAAAAAATTGGCATTCACGAAACTCCGCTTCTGGAGCGCGGGCTGCTCCACGGGCGAAGAGTCGTACACGCTGGCCATGATCCTGTTGGAGGAAACGCAAGCCTTGCTGAAAGGTTGGACGTTCGAGGTAGTGGCCACGGATCTGAATGACCGGTCGGTAGCCAAGGCTCAAGAAGGCGTTTACAACGATTATGCCGTGCGCAACGTCCCTCCCGATTTCCTGAAAAAATATTTCAAGCAGTCCGGACCGGAATTTCGAGTGGCGGATTCGGTGAAAACGCATATTACATTCTCCCGGCTGAACATGCTGGATGACAGCAAGATGCTTTTCATGCGAGGGCTCGATGTGATTTGTTGCTGCAACGTCCTGATTTATTTTGACGGGAAATCCAAAACGCGGACCATTCAGCATTTCTACAACGCGCTGATGCCCAACGGATATTTCTTTCTCGGCCATTCCGAATCGCTCTACGGGATCAGCGAAAAATTTCATTTAGTCCACTTCCCCGGCGCCACGGCGTATTGGAAGCCGGGCGAAACTTCCTCGAAGGCAGGGAGCTGATGAAAACCGAAACCCTTGACCGCCTGCGTTCGCGAATCGTAAAGATTGATTCGATGCCCGCAATTCCCGTGATCTTGCGCCCGTTGTTGCATTGCCTGGACCAGCCGGTTGAGCAGGTGGACATCAATCGCATTGTGGAACTCGTTTCCTACGATAAATCCATTGCCGCCCAGTGCCTTCGCATGGCTAATTCCGCGCTGTTCATGCGCAGTGCGCCAGCCGAATCCGTCCGCTCGGCCGTGATGAGCCTGGGGATGTGGCGGGTCCGGGATTTGCTCTTTTCCAACTCGCTTTCGCAAGTCATTCCCGCCAATCGCTGGGTCGTCGATCCCGCCGTGTTTTGGCGGCATTCGCTGGGGGTCGCGCTGGTTTGCCGCAAGTTCGCGGAAATGATTGACTACCCGGACACCGAGAAGGCTTATCTGGCTGGCTTGCTGCATGATCTGGGCGTGCTCGTGAATTGCATGGTTGCCCCGGAGGAATTCCGCGCCACGATGGAAAAAGCAACGCGCGAATTAATTCCGCTGGATGAAGCCGAGCAGTCCACGATGGGCTTTAGGCATAGCGACTCGGGCCGCATCCTTGCCGAAGCCTGGAAAATTCCCCCCGACATCGCCGACGCCATCGAACTACATCATCACATCGGAGATCCGGACCGCGGAGGGCCGCTCGTCGCACTGGTCCATCTCAGCGACCTGCTGTGCCGCATGCGCGACCTGGGCTATGGCTACTACGAACCTCGCCAGATCGATTTCCCCAATGAGCCGGGGTGGCTGTACCTGCTCATGAAATATCCAACCATGGCCGAAATTGATTTGGCGCGGTTCACCTTTGCGCTGGATGAATACGCCAGGGAGGTCAGGGATCTGGTGGCCACGGTCTTTGCGTCCTGACGCGCATCTTGAAAGGGTTTAGAAACGGTGCGCCAGTTCCGCGTTGACAGCAACGTTGCCCGGGAATAAATTCGATTGGTCAACTGGTCAATGCCCGTTGGCTGGGTCGGCAGACCCGGTAGGATTTCCCCCTTCCCGCCGCTGGAATCAAATCGTTAATTTGCCGAGAAGGGGATCTGTGTCCTCAGATTCTTCCGTGATTGAAACGTCAGAGACTTCCCGCAAGGCCTCGACTGCGAGAGCAAAAGGGACGGCGCGCAAAAAACCGCTGCAGCGGCGCATTCCGTCGAAAAACAAAGCGCGCGCCGGTACCTCGGCGGACCCGGAACATCGAGCTGCGCAACAGGCCAGCAAAATGGAAGCGATCGGCCAGCTTGCCGGGGGCATTGCCCACGATTTCAATAACCTTCTGACAGTGGTTTTAGGTCACTGCGAATTCTTGCTGAATCGCGACGAGCCGAGAGAGAGAGCCCGCCAGCGGGTTGAAGAAATCCGAAAGGCAGCAGAGCGCGGCGCGTGGCTTACCAACCAGTTGCTGGCTTACAGCCGGAATCAGGATCTTGAGCCGGCGGTCCTGCAAATTAATTCTGTCCTCGAAGACATGGACGGCATTCTGCGCTGCGTGCTCGGCGAAGACATCGCTCTAGACCTGGTCATGGATTCGAATCCGGGCTGGACCAGGGTAGATCGCGGAAAGTTGCAACAGATTGTACTGAATCTGGCAGGAAACGCGCGCGACGCCATGCCGCAAGGAGGTCGTCTGCGCCTGGAGACGTTCAATGTGAGCGTAAACCGGCTAACTTACCCAGCACAGCCTTATGTCGCTCCCGGCGAATACGTCGCCCTGGTTGTGCGGGATACGGGAATTGGCATGGACTCGGAAACCCGCGCGCGTGTCTTTGAGCCTTTCTTCACCACCAAGGAAAAAGGGAAGGGGACGGGGCTGGGGCTTGCAACCGTGTATGGAATCGTGAAGCAAAGTGGCGGATATATCTGGGTGGAAAGCGAAATCGGCGCGGGAAGCGCCTTCCATACGCTCTTGCCGCGTGTTGCGCAGCCAGCCGACCCTCATGTGGTTCAAGAAGTGCTCGACTTCAGCTCCGGCAGCGAAACCATACTTTTGGTGGAAGATGATCCTGCCGTTCGACGAATGGCTGCGGAAGTTTTGCGCAACAGCGGCTACCGCGTACTCGCGGCACCCAGCGGGGCGGACGCATTGCGCATGGCTGCCAAACATGAAGGGCGATTGGACCTGCTTCTCACCGACGTGGTCATGCCTGGCATGACGGGTCCGGAACTCGCTGGACAATTTCTCTCTCAGTTTTCGCAATTGCGTACTCTCTTTATGTCCGGTTACACCGACGACGCCATCGAAAAACATGGGCTACGCGGGAGGACCGTGCGGCTTTTGCAGAAGCCGTTCACGCACGAAACCCTTACGCGAAGCGTCCGCGAAGCTCTGAGGCCAGTGGCGCAGGCTTCAGCCTGTGGGGGTTCGGCCTTGCGGGGACCAAAACCCACAGGCTGAAGCCTGCGCTACGAAAAACTGCCTCCGGGAACGCACATCCCTCCACAGTCGTGGTTGACTTCCTGCCTTGCTACTCTTGTAATGGATAACGCGAAACTATGAATTCCTATTGCAGAATCTGTTTGTGAGCGGCGCCGGGACAGCGGTCGCCAGCCGCTTCGCCTCGAAGCGCTCGTCGTTTCTCGTGGCTTCCGGAATTTTTCTGAGCCGCATCGCGGGCCTTATTCGCGACCGCGTGTTTGCGCATTACTTCGGAAATTCCGACGCCGCGGACGCGTTCAAGGCGGCCTTTCGCATTCCCAACGCGCTGCAAAATCTATTTGGCGAAGGAGTTCTCTCCGCCTCTTTTATTCCGGTCTATGCTGCACTCCTCGCGCGCGATGAAGACGAGGAAGCACGGCGAACTGCCGGAGCCGTGGCGGCCTTGCTCGCGCTCAGCACTTCCGTGCTCGTCTTGTTCGGTGTTCTGGCGACGCCCTACCTGATTGATGCGATTGCGCCGGGATTCAGCGGCGAAAAACGCGAACTCACCATCCGGATTGTTCGCATCCTTTTTCCGGGCGCGGGGCTTTTCGTTTTTTCGGCATGGTGCCTGGGAATCTTGAACAGCCACCGGCGATTTTTTCTTTCCTACACGGCGCCGGTGATCTGGAACGCGGCGATGATCGCCACACTGTGGGGATTCGGCGCGCGATATGCGCAGTTTCCGCTTGCCATTGTTTTGTCGTGGGGTTCGGTGGTGGGCGCGGCCTTGATGGTGGCGATCCAACTGCCTGTGGTAATGGGCCTAATGCGCGGGCTGCATCTCTCGTTCGCGTTTCACCTCGAAAACGTCCGCACGGTAGTGCGCAATTTCTTTCCCGTGTTTATCAGCAGGGGAGTCGTGCAGATCAGCGCGTACGTGGATGCGCTGCTCGCCAGCCTGCTTCCGACAGGCGCAGTCGCCGCGCTCGCTTACGCGCAAACACTATACACGCTGCCTGTCAGCCTGTTCGGGATGTCGGTATCGGCGGCGGAACTTCCGGCCATGTCGGGCGCGGTGGGGGCGGAGTCCGAAGTCGCGGAAGTGTTGCGCGTGCGCCTCAATGCGGGGCTCAGGCAAATCGCATTTTTCGTGATTCCGTCGGTCGCGGCGTTTCTGGTGCTGGGCGATGTAATTGTAGCTGCAATCTACCAGTCCGGCCGCTTCACCCATGCGGATGCGAATTATGTTTGGGGAATATTGGCGGGATCGACGGTGGGATTGCTGGCGTCTACTCTCGGGCGGCTGTATTCGTCAACTTACTACGCGTTGAAAGATACGCGCACGCCCCTGAATTTCGCGATCATCCGGGTGGTTTTAACGACGGTTCTCGGATATCTCTCGGCGATCCCGCTGCCTCATGCCTTGGGAATTGATTCGCGGTGGGGCGTCGCGGGGCTCACGATTTCAGCGGGTGTTTCTTCGTGGATTGAGTTTACGCTGCTGCGTCGCACATTGAATCGGAGAATCGGCGCGACGGGGTTATCTCCCGCTTATCTTGCGAAGGGTTGGGGCGCCGCGCTGGTGGCTGCGGGAATCGGCCGCGCAATTTTACTTGCGGTCGGTCATCGCAATCCGATACTCGTTGCCCTCGTGGTCCTCGGCCCTTACGGCGTGGCGTATTTCGCCGGAGCTGCAGCGCTTGGCCTTCCCGAAGTTCGCGCGATTCTTGGCATGTTCTCCCGGATGCGCAGCCGGTCGTAAGGCATCTCTTTCACGATCGAGTGGCGTTTTTCGTGGCGCCGGCGTCCTGCCGGCGATTTTGAGTTGAGGCGCGATTGGAAAAACCGCCGGCGGGACGCCGGCGCCACAATACTGCATCATCTTTCGATTATGCGGGGCCGATATTGCAAAATTTATCGTGCTGATTTCTCTTGAGCCGCGGCGGCTTCCGTGGGCTTCCGCGCGGGCGAATCCGGCGGGGCGGCGCGGAGGTATTGCGCGGGCCAGCTGATTTTTTGTTTCAATTCACGAGCGGCTCTCAAAGGCCAGTACGGATCGCGCAGGAATTCGCGTGCCATGCAAACCAGGTCGGCCTGATTTTTGGCGACGATTTCGGCGACCTGCTCTTTGGTCTCGATCAATCCGACGGCGGCGGTCAGAATGTTAGCGTCGCGGCGGATGCGTTCGGCGAACGGAACTTGAAACATGGGGCCGGCGATTATTTTTTGATCGACGGCGAGCCCCGCGGAGGAACAGTCCACGAGGTCCACGCCCAGCGGCTTGAGCTGCTTGGCCAGTTCCACGGCCTGGTCCAGGCCCCAGCCGCCTTCCTTCCAATCCGTCGCCGAGATTCGAATGAACAACGGGAGATTTTCCGGCCACACTTTGCGGACCGCGGTGACGATTTCCCGGCCGATTCGGGTGCGGTTTTCGAACGAACCGCCATATTCGTCCGTCCGGAAATTGCTGAGCGGGGAATAGAATTCGTGGGCCAGATAGCCGTGCGCCGAATGAATCTCGAGGACCTGAAAGCCCGCTTCCAGGGCGCGGCGCGCGGCCTGCGCAAAGGCGTCCACGACGCTTCGAATCTCTTCTTTGGTCATGGCACGGGGCATCGGATAGGTTTCCGAGAAGGCGACCGCGCTCGGCGCAATGGGCACCCACCCGCCATCCTGCAGCGGAATCTTGCTGGAACCTTCCCAGGGTCTCTGCGTGCTGCCTTTGCGGCCTGCGTGGGCCAGTTGCATGCCGGGCATAGTTCCCTGGCTCTTCAGGAATCGAACGATGCGCGAGAGATACTCGATGTGCGCATCCTTCCAGAGTCCGAGGTCCTCGGGGCTGATGCGGCCTTCCGGCGTCACGGCGGTTGCTTCCGTGAAGACTATGGCGGCGCCGCCGACGGCGCGGCCGCCCAGATGCACGAGATGCCAGTCATTCGCGAATCCGTCCTGGCTGGAGTATTGGCACATCGGGGAAACAACAATGCGATTTTGCAGGGTGATTCCGCGAATCGAAAGGGGATCAAATAAATGGGCCATGTTCTCCTCTTGAAAATCTCAGTATCGTAAGGATCGCTCCGCACTCGGGTGTTTTCATCCGGTAATACAATTCGCGATATTGGATGCTCTTCAAGCCCGGTCTGGTGCAGCGGAACATTGTACAGTTTGCAAGCGCCCATTGCCTGAATTATGTGCGCCAGGGCACATCCGCACGTGCTTTCGTTATAAGGAAACGGCATGAAAACGGAAACATTTATATGCCGCTCTCGAATCGACGCTCCTGCGGCCGAAGTGTATGCGTGGCACGCGTTACCGGGGGCGCTGGAGCGGCTCACGCCGCCCGGAGAACACGTGGAAATGATTGAAAAAACCGGTGGAATCGAACGCGGTGCGCGCGTGGTGCTCCAGTTTGGGCGGTGGCCATTGCGGCGGCGCTGGGTCGCGGAGCATCAGGAGTACGAAGAAGGGCGTTACTTTTCCGACGTGCAAGTTTCCGGTCCGTTTGCGTATTGGAAGCACACGCACACGTTTGAGCCGGACGGGCCCTGCGCCTGTTTTCTGGAAGATCGCGTGGAATATGCTCTTCCGTTCGGCGTTCTGGGGCGATGGGTTGCAGGCTGGTATGTGCGCCGAAAGCTGGTGAAGCTGTTTGAATTTCGGCACGCAGTTACGGCGCGAGAGATGAAGTCGCGGGGCAACTAGTAGCGCAGGCTTCAGCCTGTGGGGGTTCGTACTTGCATGGATCAAAACCATACAGGCTGAAGCCTGCGCTACCTGATTTACGTCAATCGGTTTCCTGCGTGACGATGTGTACGTCCGCCGATGGCGCGTCGCGCAAGAAGCGGTGGATGGCGGTCATGTACAAATACTTGCGCCAGCCTTCGACTGCGGAGCGGCCGAAGATCACCTGCGTCACATGTTTTTCGCGGACGAACTCGGCTGTGGCGGAAGCCACATCCTTGCCTGTCAATTTCACGACCTTGGCGCCGAGGCTTTCCGAGAATTGAATGTTAGCGTTGAGCGAATTCTTATCCTGCTCCGAGGTATCGTGGCCGATGTCCACATAGATGGCGTACAGCTCGGCGTCCATGCGCCGCGCCATGCGGGAGGCGCGCGCGATCAAATATTGCGCACGGGGATTGGAGCTGAAGCACACTGCAAGCCGCTCCCGCACCGGCCACGGATCCTGGATATCCTTCTGCTCCATGTAGGTTTCCAGGCTGCGGTCCACCTGTTCCGCCACCTGGCGCAGAGCGAGCTCACGAAGGGCGATGAGATTTCCTCTGCGGAAAAAATTCTTCAGCGCCTGGTCCACTTTTTCGGTGTGATAGACCTCGCCACGCTTCATGCGGTTCTGCAGAGCTTCCGGGGTCAGATCGACCATGACGATTTCGTTGGCGTGTTCCATGACCCAATCGGGCACCGTTTCGCGAATCTTGATGCCGGTGATTGCGCCGACAGTAGGAGCAATGCTTTCGAGATGCTGCACGTTGACAGTCGAGAGCACTTCCATTTTTCCTTCGACGAGATCCAACACGTCTTCGTACCTCTTGCGGTGTTTGCTGCCCGGGATGTTGGTGTGCGCCAGTTCGTCGACGAGAACTACACGGGGCTTTCTGGCCCTGATGGCCTCGGGGTCCATCTCCTCAAAGATCGTTCCCTTATATTCGATTTTTCGCCGAGGCACCTGTTCGAGCTGAGTGGCCAGCTCGGCGATGCCCTTTCTTCCGTGGGTTTCCACGAAGCCGATAACAACGTCTTCGCCACGGCTTCGCCGGCGGATGGCTTCGCTTAACATGCTGTACGTCTTGCCCACGCCCGGGGCATAGCCCAGGAAAAGCTTCAGGATTCCCTCGGTGTGCTCTTTGGGGGAGACCTCTTCCAGCCACTCTTCCGGTGTTTTTGCCACGACAGATATTCTCGTTCATTCCGCCCCGGAAATGCTAGGCTAGAATCGGCCTGTGACCAAAAATCTGCCCACGACCATCGCTCGATATACCGCCGCGCTGGCTGCGGTCCTGGTCATCACCTATTTTTACAGTCATACGCACCGGTTTAATGTGACCACCGTGGCGTTCACCTATTTGCTGGCCATCCTTAGTGTTTCCGCACTTTGGGGACTTGGGATTTCCGTGTTCATGTCGCTGTCTGCGACGCTGGCTTACAATTATTTCTTCCTTCCCCCCGTTGGCACGTTTACCATCGCAGACCCTCAAAACTGGGTGGCCCTTTTCACCTTTCTCGCGACTTCGATTCTTGCGAGCGACCTCTCTTCGCGCGCCCGCAACCAGGCCGCGGAGGCAAACCGCCGGCGCCATGAGGTGGAGCGCCTGTACAAATTCAGCCAGCGCCTGCTGAGCGCGGGGAATCCCATCGAATTGTTGAACGCCATTCCCCGCCAGATCGTGGAATCCTTCGAGGTGGGAGCGGCGGCGCTGTTCTTATCGGACAAGCAGAAAGTATACCGGTCAGGAATGAACCTGCCGCAACTCGACGCGGCCTTTTTGAAGGCGGTTGTGGCCCGCGAAGAGCTGCAGATCGATGCCGAACATAGCGTCTGCTTTGCTCCGCTGCGGCTCGGCTCGAGGATTCTTGGCAGCCTGGGCATATCGGGTCCAGTCCTCTCGCGCGAGACTCTGGAGGCCATGGGCACGCTGATCGCGGTGGCCATCGAGCGGGCCCACGCCATTGAAATGGTGGGGAAAACCGAAGCGGCGCGCGAGGGCGAACGCCTGAAGTCAGCGCTGCTCGACGCGATTACCCACGATTTCCGCACACCACTCACTTCCATGAAAGCTTCGGTAACCACCCTGCTCTCCCCGGCAAAACTGGACGGCGGCCAGCGGGACGAACTGCTGCACATTATTGATGAAGAGTGCGACCGGTTGAACCGCCTCGTCGGAGAAGCCGCGGAGATGGCGCGTTTGGAAGCCGGCGAAGTTAAACTGCATCTCGAATCCGTTCGCGCGGAAGAATTGATTGCCGGAGCGCTCGATATATGCAGGGGCGTGCTGGGGACGCGGCCGATTCGCATTGAATTGAAAAATCGGGACCTGCGGGTTCGCGCGGACGTGGCGCGGGCTCAAGAAGTTCTCGTCCATTTGATCCAGAATGCAAATTTATATTCCTCCCCCGACCATCCCATTACAATAAGCGCGGAAGAAAAAGATGAATTCGTTCAGTTCAGCGTGGCCGACCAGGGACCGGGGATCGGCGAGGCGGAACTCGGGCTTATTTTCGATAAATTTTATCGCGGCACGGACCAGCGTTATCGCGTGCAGGGGACGGGCATGGGCTTGCCCATCGCAAAAGCGATCGTCGAGGCGCACGGAGGAACGATCGGGGTCATCAGCCAGGTGGAACACGGGTCCGTATTCTCTTTTACTTTGCCGATTCATCGGGGGACGACGGAACAAAAATGAGCACACCCACGATACTAGTTGTGGATGACGAACCGCAGATTCGCCGCGTGATGCGCACGACTCTTTCAAGCAACGGTTATACCGTGTTGGAAGCGCGCAGCGGGGAAGAAGCCCTGGAGACCTTGCGGAAGGAACGGCCCGAACTGGTCCTGCTGGACGTCAACATGCCCGGCAAAAGCGGTCTCGAAACTTGCCGGGAAATTCGCGATCAATCCGACGTTGCCATCATCATGCTGACCGTGCGGAATACGGAACACGATAAAGTGCTCGCCCTCGATGCGGGCGCCGACGACTACGTGGTGAAGCCTTTCGGCATGGAGGAACTGCTCGCGCGCATTCGCGCGGCCCTGCGGCGCACCTCTTCGGGCGAGCCTGTGCCTACGTATGTTTCGAGCGATCTGGAGATTGATTTCGAGCGCAGGAAATTGCTGGTGCAGGGACGCCCGGTGCGGCTGACGCCGAAGGAATTTGACCTTCTTCGCCACCTGGTGGCAAGCCAGGGCAAGCCGCTGGAGCACCGGCGCCTCTTACAGGCTGTGTGGGGGCCGGACTACGGCGACGAGACGGAATACTTGCGCGTGTTCATCAATCAGCTGAGGAAGAAAATCGAGCCGGACCCTGCGCATCCCAAGTACATCCATACGGATCCGTGGGTGGGGTACCGCTTTGAGCCTGTGAGTCCCACCCCGAGTAAACCGAAAAAGGGCAAGTAGGACGGGCTTCAGCCTGTCTGGGTTTGATTTTTGCAGACTGGCAGAGATCAAAGGAAGACTGGCTGAAGCCTGTCCTACTTTTTCATCGGATGCGTCGTATCTAAATCCAAATTCAATTCCAGCACGTTCACGCGGGGCTCGCCGAGGAATCCGAGTTGGCGGCCTTCCGTGTGGTTGGCGACGAGGGTGTTGACGTCGGCTTCGCTAATGCCGCGCTCGTGGGCGACGCGCGGAACCTGGAAAGCCGCGGCTTCCGGGGAAATGTGCGGGTCCAGGCCCGAGCCGGATGTGGTGACCAGGTCCATCGGAACAGGAGTACCCGGATTTTCCGCCTGGGCTTTCTGAATGTCTGCATTCATGCGGTCGATCAGCATCTTATTTGTGGGGCCGAGATTCGAGCCGCCCGAGTTGCTGGCGTCGTAGCCGGTGCCCGCCGCGGAAGGGCGCGATCGAAAATACCCGGGCGAGGAAAACGGCTGGCCGATGAGGTGCGAGCCCACGATCTTTCCGTTCATGGTAATGAGATCGCCATTGGCTTGCCGTGGGAAGAGAATTTGCGCGAGGCCGGTCACCACGAAGGGGTAGACGATGCCCAGCAGCAGCGTGGTCACGATGGTCATCCAAATCGAAGTCATGAAGTGCTTTTTCATCGCAGTGTCCTCAACACGAATTCTCTTTCTCAAGCCCAATGCAGCGTGGTTATGATCATATCGATCAGCTTGATGCCGATGAAGGGCGCAATAATCCCGCCTACACCGTAGACCAGCAGATTCCATCGCAGCAGCGCCGAGGCCCCCACGGGACGATACTGCACGCCGCGCAAAGCGAGCGGTACCAGCGCAACGATGATCAGTGCATTGAAGATTACTGCGGACAGAATCGCGGATTCGGGCGTCTTCAGCGCCATGATATTGAGCGCCTGCAGCACCGGAAACGCGCCCGCGAACATGGCGGGGATGATGGCGAAATATTTGGCTACGTCGTTGGCCACCGAAAAAGTGGTCAGGGCGCCGCGAGTGATCAGCATTTGCTTGCCGATTTCCACGACTTCGATCAGCTTGGTCGGATTGGAATCGAGGTCGACCATGTTGCCCGCTTCCTTGGCCGCCTGCGTGCCTGCGTTCATCGCCAGGCCCACGTCTGCCTGAGCCAGCGCGGGCGCGTCGTTGGTGCCGTCGCCCGTCATCGCCACCAGCTTGCCCTTGGCTTGTTCTTTGCGGATCAGGGCGAGTTTGTCTTCGGGCTTCGCTTCGGCTAGAAAGTCATCGACGCCGGCTTCCTGCGCGATAGCCGCGGCAGTGAGGCGGTTGTCTCCGGTGATCATTACGGTGCGGATTCCCATGGCGCGGAGGTGATCGAAGCGCTCGCGCATGCCGCCTTTGACGATGTCCTTGAGGCGCACCGTGCCCATGATCCGGCCGCTGATAGCGACCAGCAGCGGCGTGGCGCCGGAGCTGGCAACGGTTTGCACGACGTCATCCACTTCCGGTGGAATTGCGCCGCCGTGTTCGATGACGTACTTCTTAATGGAGTCGGGCGCGCCCTTGCGGATCGCGCGGCCGTCGAAATCGACCCCGGACATGCGTGTTTGCGCAGTGAAGGGAATGAACGTGGCTTCGAGGGATGACAGTGGCCGACCGCGCAATCCGTACTTTTCCTTCGCCAGCACCACGATGGAGCGCCCCTCGGGAGTTTCGTCGGCGAGTGAGGCGAGCTGCGCCGCGTCGGCCAGCTCCGCGTCGGTCACGCCTGGAGCGGTAATTAATTCCGTTGCTTGGCGGTTGCCGAGCGTGATCGTTCCGGTTTTGTCGAGCAGCAGCGTGTCCACATCTCCCGCCGCTTCCACCGCGCGGCCTGACATGGCCATTACGTTCCGCTGAATGACGCGATCGATTCCGGCAATGCCAATGGCGGAAAGCAATCCGCCGATCGTCGTGGGAATCAGGCACACCAGCAAGGACCACAGCACGAAGGCGCTTTGCGGCGCGCCCGAATAGATGGCCATGGGCTGAAGGGTCGCCACAGCCAGCAAGAAGATAATCGTTAGCCCGCTCAGGAGGATGTTCAGAGCTATCTCGTTCGGAGTCTTCTGACGCGAGGCTCCTTCGACCATTTTGATCATGCGATCCAGAAACGTCTCGCCGGGATTCGATGTGATGCGGACTTTGATTTCATCGGAAAGCACGCGCGTGCCGCCCGTGACCGCCGAGCGATCTCCGCCCGATTCACGGATCACGGGCGCGGATTCTCCAGTGATAGCTGATTCATCGACAGAGGCCACGCCTTCGATGACTTCGCCGTCTCCCGGAACGAATTGCCCGGCGGTGACCACTACCACGTCTCCCGCGCGGAGTTTGGATCCGGACATTTCCACGGTGCACCCATCGGGCTTCAACTTATAGGCGATGGTTTCCGTGCGGGCCTTACGCAGCGTGTCCGCCTGCGCCTTGCCGCGCCCTTCGGCCATGGCTTCGGCGAAATTGGCGAATAAAACTGTGAACCACAGCCAGATCGTGATTTGAAACTCAAATCCAAATCCGTGCGTGTGGTGAAGCACGTGACTCACCAGTTCCACGGTGAGAAGAGCGGCGCCAATCTCGACGACGAACATCACCGGGTTCTTCATGAGAGTTCGTGGATTCAACTTTACGAACGAATCCCAGGTTGCGCGACGGGCAATTGCGCCGTCCCAGATCGACTTGCTTTTCCTTGCTTGGGCTGTCATCTATGATTCCTCAGAATGTCTTCCCCGCGTACATCAGCAGGTGCTCGAGAATCGGGCCCAGGCTGAGCGCCGGGAAAAAGGTGAGCGCGCCAACGATTAAAATCACTGAGATCAACAGGCCGGTGAACAGTGGCGTGGTCACCGGGAAAGTACCGGAGGATTCCGGGACATGCTTCTTGCGCACCAGGCTTCCAGCAATCGCTAGCACGGGAATCACCATGAAAAACCGGCCAAACAGCATCGTCGAGGCGATGCTCGTGTTGTACCAAAGAGTGTTGGCGCTGAGTCCGGCGAAAGCCGAGCCGTTGTTCGCGCCGGCTTCCGCATAGGCATAAAAAATTTCCGATAATCCGTGCGGGCCCGCGTTCGCAAGACTCGATAAGCCAAATTTCGAGATAACCGCGATGCCGGTAAACACGAGCACGAACAGCGGGTAAATCAGCACGGTCAACATGGCCATTTTTACGTCGAAAGCTTCGATCTTCTTACCCAGATACTCGGGCGTGCGGCCCACCATCAACCCTGCAATAAACACGGAAAGGATAATAAAGACAATCGTGCCGTAAAGACCGGAGCCGACTCCTCCGAACACGACTTCGCCCAGCAGCATATTGATGAGTGGAATCATTCCTCCCAGCGGCGTGAAGGAATCGTGCATCGAGTTCACCGCGCCGCAACTCGTGTCCGTTGTCACTACGGCCCACAGCGCCGAGTTGGCAATGCCGAAGCGGACTTCCTTGCCTTCCATGTTTCCTACTGGCTGTAAGTGGTTCGCCGAGGTTTGCACCAACGGATTTCCCCGGGCTTCGGCCGAGTATGCGGCCGTGACTCCCACCAGAAATAAAATCGCCATCGCGCACCACACCGCCCAACCGTGGCGCGGCGATCCCGTCATTTGTCCCAGGGTGTAGGTCAAACCCGACCCGATCGCGAAAATCAAAACCAGCTCGAAGAAGTTGGTGAGGGGAGTGGGATTTTCATAGGGATGAGCGCTGTTGGCGTTGAAAAAGCCGCCGCCGTTGGTTCCCAGCTCCTTGATCATTTCCTGCGAGGCTGTGGGGCCGAGCGCGATCGTTTGTTCCTTGACGATTTGCGTGGTGGACTTTCCGCTGGAGTCGGTGGTCTGCACGGTTTGCGGATCCATTAGCTCGGCAGTCGCGTAGGGTTTGAAGTTCTGCGGCACGCCCTGCCAGACCAAAAACATCGCGCCCAATATGCAGGCTGGCATCAACACCCAGAAGGTGGCGCGCGTCATGTCCACCCAGAAGTTCCCGAGTGTGTTCTGTTCGCGGCGGGCGATTCCGCGGACGATGGCGATGGCCAGAGCGATTCCTACCGCCGCGGAAACAAAGTTGTGGTAAGCCAGGCCTGCCATCTGCGTCAGGTACGACATGGTCGTTTCCGGGGTGTATGCCTGCCAGTTTGTGTTGGTCGTGAAGGACGCGGCGGTGTTGAACGCCAGGTCCGGCGCCACGGCGGAAAGTTTTTGCGGGTTGAGCGGCAGATGGTTTTGAATTCGCTGCATCAGATAGAGAACAAACATGGAGACGCCGCTGAACATCAGCATGGCGGCGGCGTATTCGGTCCAACGCATTTCTTTTGTTTCATCGACTCCTGTGAGCCGGTATACGAGCTTCTCAATCGGGCGCATAACCGGGTCGAGGAAGGTTTTTTCCCGATTGAAGACACGCGTCATGAATGAGCCCAGCGGTTTCGTGAGCGCGAGAACTACCAGGAGAAAGAACAGGATTTGGAACCAGCCGTTGTTTGTCATGGTCAGAAGTTTTCCGGACGCAGCATCGCGTACACAAGGTAGATCAGCAAACCCACGGACACCGCCAGCGAGACGACCGTATCAAGCATTTTCCTTACCTCAATGCATCGCAGAATTTCACATACAGAACAGACAACACAAAAAAGACAATCGTAGAGATGGCAAAAATCGTGTCTAACATCGCCGCCCTTCCTTCATAATTCCCGGAGCATCATATCCCGCAACCCTGCCACCAGCTTCTCTTACCTTGTGGAAAATCGTCTCACTGGTTCTTCAGACGCTCCATTGGAGGTCGTCCTGCGAGCCGGTTTGCCACTATGACTTTCTTGAATCCGAAACGGAATCACGGAGAGGCCGCCTTGGGCACTGTGAGAAATTGGATGTGTCACGACGACCACGTTCGGCCAGTCCCGCCGCTCATATTCAACTGCGGACTTCCAGGCATTGTTTTTCGGCTGGTGCCCCTCTTTCCAGAAGTTGGCCAGCACGTATAGCAAAAAAACGATGCCTAAGCCATTGAGAAGGAAAAAAATGGTCATGACTTTCAGACTCCCTTCCGGCGCCAGCTGAGAACCCCATGAATCCGGCATCCAGTCGTTATGCTGCCTGGTAAGTCCCTAACGGCCGGTACGACAAGCAGGCAACTTTGGGTGCTACATGCGTTTTTTGCAGGCGTCTCACGCTGTGCGCCTTGTCTCACTTCCTCTTGTCGATCATCCATTTGGTATCTTCCTGACAAAGAAATCATGCGTCATCCCGAGTTAGGAAGTCGTGGACAGCTCATAAGGATTCTGTAAGACGGCGAAATGCCCAGTTAAGCCCTCTTGTTCCAGCACATTTGCGCCTCTACAATGGATATCTCTTGTTTATGTCTTTCTCCCATCCGCGGCACCGTCCCGTACGCATCGCGGGATTTCTGTTTGTGGCGTTTCTGGCCTCGGCCAGCGCGCGCTCGCAGGAGCGCGCGGATTGCCGCGCATTGCACAGCGCCATTCTGCAGTCCTCCGTGCGCTATTGCGTTTATCTGCCTGCCAGTTATTCGGCTGCGGATGCGAAGACAAGAAAATACCCGGTGCTGTATGTCCTGCACGGACTCGGGGGGAACGAGCAAACGATGGCTTTGGACGGGGAGTGGATGGCATTGCAGGATTTGCGACGGGAACGGAAGGCTGGAGATTTCCTGGTCGTGACGCTGGACGGATGGGACACGTTTTACATCAACTCACTTGACGGGAAAACTCTTTACAGTGATTTCTTTCTGCGCGAATTCATTCCCTATGTGGAACGAACCTACCGGGTTCGCAGCGAGCGCGCCGCGCGCGGAATCACCGGATTTTCGATGGGCGGATACGGAGCGCTGCGGATGGCGTTTGCGCATCCGGAACTGTTCGGTTCGGCCAGCGCGCTTAGTGCGGCATTAATGCGAGATCCGCCGCAGGGCGTGACCGCCAGCGCGTCTTCGGGAAATCTGGCCGCGGCGCTTCTGGCCAGAGTGTTTGGCAACCCGATCGACCGGAAATTTTGGGATCTGAACAGCCCGTATGTGCTGGCGGGGAAGAATGCGGCCGAGCTTTTGAAAATGAAAATATATTTCGATTGCGGCACGGAAGACTCGTACGGTTTCTACCGCGGCGCAAGCGAACTGCACGGGACGCTCGATTCCCTGAAGGTCCCCCATGAGTTCCACCTCTACCCGGGAGGGCACAGCGTTTCCTACTTGCTGGCCCATCGCGGCGCTTCGTTTGAATTTCACTGGCGCGAATTCAGTTCTACAAAATAAGTCGAAAGGGCGCGAGGGGGTGCAAGTGCGTCAAAGTCTAAATGCCCTGGCCCTAAGTCATGGTTCATGACATTTTATATTGATAATCAAAATAACGGTGGTGTAGAATCTCTCTCACGCGGTGAAGTCCTCCTTCTCCAGGATGCCGCGCAGATGCCGTTGGCAGGATGATTTCAGGCATCCTCCTATCAGGCCTAAGCGTGAAGTCCCGGTCGTTCAGACCACTCGGATATCTTCCGCGTTCGTTACGGGTGTGTACTCGCAGACCCGCTGACGACTGGATGGGAGGCGCCCGTGCGCACAATCATTGCAGTAGCGATCTTTGTTCTTATTTTTGCGGCATTTTGCTCGCCGCTCGCCGCGCAGATCACCCCGCCCACTTTCCTCTTTTCGCTGGAAAGCAAAGGGGTGCCAAGCGGCACGATTCACGTGTACAGCGTGAACGCCGCCACAGGCGCCATTACCGAAGTTCCCGGCTCGCCGTTCAGCGCCGGGCTGGTTCCTGAGCAACTTGTTGTGGATCCCACCGGGAGATTTGTCTACGTGACCAACGAACAATCACAGGATATTACGGCGTTTTCAGTTGATCCTTCGACCGGAGCGCTGACGGAGTTAGCCGGATCGCCTTATTCGATAGGAACCCCGCCTAATTTATCCACCCCTGTCGCGTCCGCCATTGACCCGACCGGCCGGTTCCTCTATGTTTTTGCGACCAGCATCGTCAGCGGCTCAACCGAGGAATTTCTCTACGAATACACCATTGACGGAGTTACGGGAGTATTAAATGCCGCGAGTTTAACTCCTGCGGCCTGGGAATTCCGTCTGGGCATCCTCATCAATTCCATTGTGTTTAATCCAGCAGGGAGTTATGCATATTTGGGTCAGGTGGTGGGTGGCAATTCGGGAGAGCCGACCCTGGTTTGCTCCGTTGACTTTAACAGCGGGACGCTCACGCCAGTTGGGGCCGTCCAGCCCGCTACGACCGGGGAAGCGAGCCAAATTGCCGTGTCTCCCGGGGGAAATTTTCTGTATTCAATTGACTCCCCCGCGAATCAAGCCGATGCATTTGCCATAAGTTCAGGGGGCGAGTCACTCAGCGAAATTTCAGGGTCACCCTACGCGGTGCCTGCCAACCCGTTTTCACTGGCAGTGCATCCGTCAGGGAATTTTCTCTATATCGTGAATGAGAACCAGTTTTTCCAGCCCAACCTTAATCCAAGCCAGTATGACGGAAGCATCTCCGCTTTTGCGATTAATCCCGCGAATGGGGCGCTGACGCAAATACCCGGCTCGCCCTTTGCGGCGGGGATCAATCCCACATCCATAGTTGTGGATCCCACGGGAAGATTTGCCTACTCCACTTCCACTACGTATGCATCCGCGACTGCAGGGTTCGCGCAAGTCCAGGGTTTCTCCATCGCCTCTTCTACCGGAGCTCTAACTCCATTATCCTGGTCGCCGTGGACGGATACAGCGGAAAGCTTCGCCGGTGGCTTGGCGGTCTCCCGCAGCCCGCTGACGTCATTGAATCCAGTGCCCATGATTTCTTCGCTTTCGCCGTCTTCGGCGATAGCGAACGACACGGCCTTCACTTTGCAGGTGAATGGAGTGAACTTCGTAACCGGATCCACGGTGTTTTTTGGAGGGCAGGCGCGCAGCACGACGTTTGTGAGTTCGACGCTATTGAATGCAGGCATCTTCGCCGCTGATGTCGACAACGACGGAACGGCCGTGGTCTTCGTATTCAACCCGCTCCCCGGAGGGGGGACTTCAACTTCCCTTGAATTCCCCGTGGCTGCACTTTCCCCCACCATTTCGGCCATCAATCCTTCGAGCATTGCTGCGGCAGCGCTCCCTTTCGCCTTGTCCGTGAGCGGCGCCAACTTCGTGGCCAGTTCCGTCGTGAATTTCAACGGCACTCCCCAGGCACCGTCGTTCGACGGTCCGTCATTAATCACCACAGAGATTACGACGGCTCAAATCGCGTCCCAGGGAACTGCCAGTATCACGGTAACAACCCCGACGAACGGCGTCCCCGGAGGTGGGACCTCCAACGCGGTCACGCTTACGATTACTGCACCCAACGTTCTCCCCGCAATCACGAGCATTTCTCCCTCCAGCGCGACGGCGGGAGGCCCCGCATTCACCCTCTCTGTGAGCGGGAGCGGCTTTGTGCAAGGTTCACAGGTCAGTTTCAACTTGCAGAATGTTTCCACCACATTGGTCAACTCCACCCAATTGACGGCTTTGATTTCGGCGAGCGCGATTGCGATAGCAGGGAATCCCTACGTAATCGTCACCAATCCGGACGGGTTCGCCTCCGCGCAGGTGACGCTCCGAGTCAACAATCCGCTGCCGGGAGGTGGCGCCATCTCCCCGCCGGGTCTTCCAGCGGGCAGCAACGACCTCACGTTGAAGATCACCGGCACGGGTTTTGTGCTTGGGTCTGTTGTCCTTGTAAACGGCACGCGACGGGTGACGACATTTGAGAGTTCGACTTTGCTGCTGGCCATGTTGCAGCCCAGTGATATCGCGCAAGGTGGAGCGCTGACCATCACGGTCATGAACCCGCCTCCCGGCGGCGGCACTACAGCGGCTATAAGTTTTATAGTATCGGATTTTAAAGTGACTTCGCCCAGCTCGACTCCTTCCATCACCGCTGGGCAGACAGCGACTTTTGCTCTAACCGTTTCGTCCATTGACGGCACGTTCTCCAGTCAAGTCACTTTTGGCGTATCCCAATCACCCCCTTTGCCTGCGGGCACGACGCCTACATTTGCGCCCTCGGCACCGATCACGCCGGGCGCGACTCCGCAACCTGTGACGCTTTCAGTCGCCACGACCCCGCACACCGTTTCGTCTGCCATCATTTTTCCGCGGGAACTCTCACCCGTCTTGCAATTGCTTATCATGGTGAGTGTAGGCCTCGCCCTACTCCGATTGTGGTTCAGGGCGCGTGGAGGCCGTTTACAGCGCCTGGCCCCGCAAATAATATTGGCCCTTTTGATCATAGCGGCCGCGGGCCTGATCGCTTGTGGCGCGGTGGGAACTGGGCCATCTACGCCGCCGCAGGTGAACCCGTCGACTGGCACTCCGGCGGGGACCTACCCTATAATTGTCACGGCAACTTCCGGAGGGGTATCGCACTCCGCAACTGTCACGCTTACGGTTATGTGATAATCGTCTCCGTGCTTTTTACAAGGCCCAAGGATTTATCGAGGGGCGCTCGTGGGGCCGAACGTTTGCTTCGGACCCTGCGCGCGTCAAGGGTGTGCGTATTTCTGGTCCTTGGGGGGCTCCTCCTCGCCGATGGGTTAGCACGTAGTACCGCGGTGCGGGCCCAGGATGTGCCGCCGAATCCTCCGCCGCCGGGCGCTCCGGCCGACTTGCCCGGCCAAGTCGTGCTGAACCCTACGGGGCCGTGCGTCCAGCCACCCCCCATGGTCCAATTGCAGGATTACGATGGGCCCTTTCACAAGGTGATCGGCACATTCACGCAGAAGCTCGACCGGCAATCGGTCCATGATCCGCACTACAAACCAGGCGTGGTCCTTTGCTCGCTGGAAATAAAGGATAAATTCTTTTTGTTCCTGCGCGATTCCGTAGATCCTGAAACATTTTTGAGCGCCGGGTTCGACGCGGGTATTTCACAGGCTGAGAACGACGACCCATCGTTTGGCCAGGGAGGGAAGGGATATGGCAAACGATTGGGGGTCTCCTATATCGATGAAGTTCAATTCCGATTTTTCAAGGAATTTGCTTATCCGACTATTTTTTCCGAAGACCCGCGCTACTACCGGATGGGCCAGGGCGCGAAAAGTCGGCGTTTCATGCACGCCGTGGCGCACGCCGTGGTCGCCTACAACGATAACGGCAATCCCATTTTTAACTACTCCGAATGGTTGGGAGAAATCAGCGGGACATCGCTCAGCAATCTCTATCATCCCGGTGCGCGGCGCGGCTTTGGGCCTGCGGCCCAGAACATTGCCATCGATGTGGCAATGGACATTGGATATGACGAGCTGCGAGAATTTTGGCCGGAGGTCGCGCGGAAACTCCGGCTGCCCTTCCGCGATCAGAACGAGCCTCCGCTGAGCGCGCTTCCTGCGGGGAGGTAGTGGCACAGGCTTCCGCCTTTGGGGTTAGTCCTTGGTAGGCCCGAACCCCACAGGCTGAAGCCTGCGCCACTTGTATTCAAGCCAGCTTGCCGACATGAGCTTCGAGCAGGTTCCAGGCGCGGTCTCCAATCGTTTCTTTCCAGCGTGAGTAATAGGCAGCCAGGAGCGGGCGGAACGAGGAAGTATCCGCATCGTTGAAGGTCATGCCCTGTGTGGCCAGCTTGGTGCGAAGTTCGGTGTTAAGTGCGTTCAGTTCTTCGCGCTGCAGGCGTACATATTTGACGGCATTGCGCTCGATGATCCCCTGCACGCCAGAAGGGAAGCGCTGCCACAGTTTCCAGTTGGCGAGCAGATTGAATCCGGACCAGCCGTGATTGGTCATGCTCACATATTTTTGGACTTCGTAGAGTTTCAATAATTGCGCGACGGCCAGCGGGTTGGTCTGGGCCTCGGCCGCGCCGCTTTTCAGAGTTTCATAAAGCTTGTTGAAATTGGCGACAACGGGAGAAGCGCCCATTGCTTTCCACGCTTCCACGTAAATAGGTGCGTCCGGAGTGCGAATCTTCAGGCCTTGCAAATCGTCCACCGCGCGGATGGGCCGCGCCGAGCAGGTAATCTGGTGGAATCCGTTGTCGAAGCAGCCTTTTGGGACGGCGTAAATGCCTTGGGCTTTCATCTCCTCCCGCAAATAATCGCCCAAATCACCGTCCAGCGAGTCAAACACCTGGGCCGGTGTGCGAAAAGCGAAAAGGAGTCCCTGAACATTCGATGCCGGGACGAGGTTTCCAATGGAGCCGCCATTCAAGGTGAAAAAATCCAGTTCGCCGCTGACCACCATGTTAAGCGCGGCGGGATCACCTCCCGAGATCTTGTTGTTGTCCGGAAAAGTTTGAACTTGAACGCGTCCATTTGTTTCTGTTTTTACGGCGTCCCACATTTGCGTGAGCCATTTGTCCAGCGGACTGCCTGGCGGCTGGTTGTGGAACTGGCGCAATTCAAACTCCGCGGCGCGAGCGCGGCGGCTGATGAGCAGCATCCCGCTGGTGGCCATCAGGCCTCGTGCGAAATTCCTGCGAGAGATTTTGTGAAGCATGAATTTCTCCTGGGTGCGGCAGGCCGCTTCCGTTAAGACGCGTGCGGCAATTCGATGTCGAACAGGCCAGCGGCTCAAACAGGGTGCGGAAAAGCTCCCCCGGCATTTTGTCATTCCGAGCGGAGCGAGGAATCTCTCTCTTCTCATGCGCAAGAACCGAGGAGGGATTCCTCGCTCCGCTCGGAATGACAGAATTAACTATTTCTTTCACAACCTGTAAAGCCGAATTAAATCTGCGTGCGTGACGGCGCCTCTCAATGGCGTTCCCTACAAAGATTTACCAGTCACCCTCACGCTTATCAGGCTAACCCATCTGGCTCAGGGATCGGCCGAAATAAAAGCTTCGCGCGGCTTGATCGTCCCATCCGACGTTGCAGTGCGGGATGGACCATTTCTGGATTTTTGTAGGCTCGGTCACCGCCTTGCCCAGTGCGGGGCAAGACAAGCAGTAGGATCCTGCGTGCGTCCCGATCCAGATCAGATTGCGATCGAACTCGACGAAAACATTTTCCGTCGTGCCACGCCACCAGGAATCGTAATTATCAATCTCGCCTTCGAGGGGTGGCACAAACCAGGCGACCTCTTTCGGCTCGCTGGGGTTCGAGATATCGAAGACGCGGACTCCTGCATTAAACCAGGCGATAACGATGATTGCAGGATTGGAAGTGCCGGGTGCGAGCCAGCATTGCGTGTTGTGCGAACCAAAACGCCCGCGCGCAAAACAGAAGTCCGTGTAAGGAGCGTCGGGAGGCGCCGCGGGGCGAGGGAAGAAGCCGATGATCTTCGGATTTTTCGGATCTTTTACATCCATCATGTAGGGCGTGTGATAGTTTTCCCGGCAATCCGCTTCGAGCGCTTCGTGCACGGCGACGACTTTGTTCATAAGGCTTGGATGCGCTGCGTCGGCGATGACGGGATAGCAGGTGTGGAACGGAATGGTTCCGAAAGTGTCGAATTCATACTGCATGTGGCCATAAGGCTTGGGGTGCTTTATGTCCGACAAGTCCATAGCGTAAAACCCGAACGCGCCAAATCCGCCGTAGCCGATCGTGCCGCCGTCTTCGACGCGCTTCGGTACCGTGATGGCGCCGTGATTTCCAGTCCATGAGGTGTGGTCTCCGGCGAAGCGATATTTCTTGTATTCTTCTTCCTCACCTAATTTCTGTCCCGGGACCCACCACCTGGAAACCTCCTGCACTTTTGCGGGATCGGACATGTCCACAATCATGAGGGCATTGCTGTAGGGGCGCTGATGATTCTCCAATCGCAGCGTTTCGTCCCACCCGCAGTCGAGATAGGCGTACTTTCCGCCGTCATAAAAGTTGTGGTGAGTGCCGTTGCCTTTTTCTCCAGTGTTATATTCCTGCAACAGATTGGGTTTGGTGGGATCGGAGATGTCGTAGTTGCGGATTCCACGAAGCCCTTTAAAGGCGAGGATTTTGTCCCGCAATTCCTTGTCGTACTGCCCATGTGGATATTGAATATTCGCGCTGGTGAGCGGCTGCGCCGCCGTACACATCATGATCCATTTCTTGAGCTTGGTGTTGTACACGACCGCGCCACCGCCTTGAATCACGCGCTTCTTATTTAGCATGACCGGGCTCTTGGCTTCGCTGACGTCGACAAAATCTCCCCCGGCCGGCAAGAGTCGTTGTTTACCCTTGGCCCACATGGCCATGAGCGGCTCGCCGCCGCTGATGCTAGCGCCGGGTAGGTGAGAGATAATTTCCATGTTGTGGATATATTGCTTTTTGTCGAGATAAGTCAGCGAACCGAGCGAAAGGGGAATTTCCGGAGGTAGATTGGAGGTGTAAAGTCCCTGCACTTGCGCTCGTGAATTCGTGGTGCCCACAAATCCCGCGGCGGCCGCCCCCACCGCCGCTCCGACTGCGCTCTTCAGAAGCGATCTCCGGCTGATTCCTTTGCCGGTTTCCAAAAGTTTTTCAGAATTTTCGTTGGACGAGACGGAAGGCTTGCGAATCTTCGACATGGATCTCCTTTGCCCCCTTCTGATATTTGTGGGGTACAACCAAGCGCTCTTAAGAGGCTTGCGCAGAAATCATTACACCCAAATGTGCCCGCATGTGGCGCATCATACTCCAATACACCGCTGGTTACGCATTTGAAAAAACGCGAGCTGGACTGAACGCTGCGATTCGCGGCCAGCCCAGCCCGTTCTTGTGTTCCGGCGCTACTTCCAGGCCTGATACACCGGCTTCGCAAGCAGAAACGCGGGATTCGCACCGGGTCTGGGGGTGAATTTCTGTATGCGACCTGAGTCCACTTCGGCAACGTATAAATTGCCGTCCTGGTCCACGCTCAAACCGTGCACGCCCCAGAGGTAGCCGGGATAATCGCCCATGCTTCCCCAGGTGTAAAGCAAGTGGCCTTGCAGATCGTACTCGATCATTTTGTTGGAGGTGCGGTCGAAGGTCCAGATGGTGTTTCCGGATCCGATGTAGAGCAAGTGCAGACTGGAAGGCGGATTGTCAATCTTCCATTCGTAGAGATACTTGCCGTTTTCATCGAACACCTGGATGCGGTGATTGTTGCGGTCGTTGACGAAAACGTGGCGGGTCTTCTGGTCAATGGCGATCCCGTGCACGTTGCTGAGATAGCCGTGACGAGTTTCGAGAGGCTCGTTATCGCCTCCGCGGCGCGGGCCGCCTTTGATGCCCCACTGCATCAGGAATTTTCCGTTCTTATCGAACTTGGCGACACGCGTTCCGGTATAACCGTCGGAGACGAAGAAGGTGCCATCTGGCAGCCAATCGAGGTACGTCGGACGGTTGAAATGCGTGGCATCCTCGCCGGGAATTTCCGGCGTTCCGATCGTCTGCAGAAGCTCGCGGCCGTCATGCGTGAATCGGTAGATGACTTGCATGTTGTCGTCCACTACCCACACATTCTTATCCGGATCGTAGGGGCTGATGTAGACGGAGTGAGGACGGCGGAAGAGCTTGTCCCACTGCTTCCACATCTCAATGATATTTCCACTGCCATCATAAACGACCAGGCAGTTCTCCCACCTCGCGTCCTTTTCCAGTTCGCGGTACGGCGGGCCCTTGATCCCGAGGTCGGGAGCTTTTCCTTCCCAGGAAGTCAGCCATTCCCGCGTGTCCTGATCCGTGCCGCCTGTTCCGGGTAGGGAGGCCGTGGTGGCATCGCGCCAGAAGCCTGCCACAGGGAAACTGATGCTCGGACCGGCTTGTGGCAGCAACATCGCCTTCGGCGGCGCCATCTTCGGCAATTCGCCGCGGTAGAGGGCATAGATTCGATTGGGACTTTCGGCGAAGACGCTTTCCCCTGCGCCATAGGTCCACTTTTCATTTCCGGGCAGGGTGCTTACGTCCTTCGGCCAATTCTTCACGACGTCGTAGGCGCCCGTCAGATCCTCGCCGCCCACGGCTCCGGGGACGGCAGCGAAACCGGTTCCAGGTTTGGCCTGACCCTCGACGGGCGAGAGCTTGCCGGAAATTCTGATGCCCACGGTTACGCCGATTGCCAACATCAACAACATCCATCCAACTTTTCTCATGAAATTCCTCCGAGAAGAGGCCCACTTAAATCGCAGGCCCAGTCAATTTTTTTCTTTTTCCATATGGCTAAAACAATATGGCGAGTTCGAGCCATGTCATTCTTCGCCGAATTGCAGTGCCGTTGGCGTGCCAGGGATAAGCGCGCAGCCGCGAGCTTATATATAGGGTTCCCACTATATGGCAAGACGTCTGTGCAGGAATATGGGTTTCGTATGTGCCATTTCCGGAATGGTCTGCGCCCGGCGCATCGCCGCAATTGCCGACAGGCGATCCAACCTGTCGTACAATATCCGCCTCAGGCTGGAGCAGCGCTCTAGCCAATCAGTGGGATGGCGCAGCGTTCCGCGCCACCGCAGAGGAGCCAGAATGAGCGTAACCGGCGCAAGTGCTTCCATTCCAAACGTGGCCACCCCGATGGAAATGCTCTGCATCAACACCATCCGCACACTTTCCATGGACGCTGTACAGGCTGCGAATTCCGGGCATCCCGGGACGCCCATGGCCATGGCGCCGCTGGCCTACTGCCTGTGGCAGGAATTTCTGCGTTACGATCCCAGCGATCCGCTTTGGCCCAACCGCGACCGGTTCGTGCTATCCGCTGGACACGCGTCCATGCTGCTGTATTCGGTGTTGCATCTTGCGGGAGTGAAGGAGGCCGGAAAGAATCTCGAAATTCTGGACGGCCCTGCTGTCCGCTTAGAGGACATCAAGAGTTTCCGGCAACTTGGGAGCCGCTGCGCCGGACATCCGGAATCGCATCTGACCACCGGCGTCGAGACGACGACGGGGCCGCTCGGGCAGGGCTATGCGAACAGCGTGGGAATGGCGCTTGCCGGACAATGGCTCGCATCACGATATAATCAGCCCGAGTTTGAAGACGTGTACAACTTCAACGTGTACGCGCTGGGCGGCGATGGCTGCATGATGGAGGGAATTTCCAGCGAAGCCGCTTCGCTTGCCGGGCACCTCAAGCTCTCCAACCTTTGCTGGATCTATGACAGCAACCGGATCACGATCGAAGGGGGCACGCCGCTGGCGTTTTCCGAGGACGTGGCCGCGCGATTCGCCGGCTACGGCTGGAATGTCACGCACGTTACCGACGCGAACGATTTGGAAATGATTCGCGCCGGCTTCCGCACATTTTTGGGAACGAGCGAACGGCCGACCCTCATCATTGTGAACAGCCACATCGGTTGGGGCTCTCCGCACAAGCAGGACACCAACGCCGCGCATGGCGAGGCGCTCGGCGAAGAGGAAGTGAAGCTGACCAAGCGTGCCTACGGCTGGCCGGAAGACGCGAAATTCCTGATTCCCGACGGCGTGTACCAGCATTTCCAGAAGGGAATCGGCGTTCGGGGAAAAACGGACCGTGATCATTGGACTGCGCGTCTCGGTGAATACCGGGCCACGTATCCCGAATTAGCCGACGAGATTTCGCGCATGGAGCACCGCCAGCTTCCGAATGGCTGGGACAAAGATTTGCCTTCCTTTCAGGCCGATGCCAAAGGGCTGGCCACACGCGACTCTTCTGCCAAGGTTGAAAACGCGATTGCAAAAAATGTTCCGTGGTTCCTTGGCGGCTCGGCCGATCTCGCGCCTTCCACTAAAACCTTGTTGACCTTCGAGCCGGCAAATGGATTTCAGGCCGGCAATTATTCGTTCCGGAATTTACATTTCGGGATACGCGAGCATGGTATGGCCGCGACGATCAATGGAATGAGCCTTACCAAAGTGCGTCCTTTTGGCGCCACATTTTTTGTGTTCACGGATTATATGCGCGGCGGCTTGCGGTTGAGCGCGATCATGGGAATTCCGGTGATCTATATTCTGACGCACGATTCGATTGGCCTTGGCGAAGACGGGCCGACCCACCAGCCGATCGAACACCTGGCAATTGCGCGCGCCACGCCCGGGCTGATCACTGTGCGCCCGGCGGACGCGAATGAAGTGGTAGAAGCCTGGAAAGTGGTCATGCAGCTTCAGCACGAGCCCGCGCTCCTGGTTTTGACGCGCCAGGCGCTGCCCACTTTGGATCGCGCGCGATACGCTCCTGCCGCGGGTCTGGCACGCGGGGCGTATGTGCTCGCCGATGCCCCCGGAGCGCGCCCCGATGTGCTTCTGTTGGCCACGGGGAGCGAAGTTTCGCTGTGCGTCGAGGCGTTCGAGCAGCTCTCGAAAGAAGGGATCCAGGCACGTGTCGTCAGCATGCCGTCGTGGGAGCTTTTCGAGAAGCAGGACAAGGCTTACCGCGATTCCGTTCTGCCGCCTGCGGTGAAGGCGCGCGTTTCCGTGGAAATGGCCGCCACGTTTGGGTGGGAGCGCTACGTGGGGAATTCGGGGCATTGCATCGGGATGCATAGCTTCGGCGCTTCCGCGCCGATTAAAGCGCTGCAGAAGCATTTCGGTTTCACGGTCGAGAATGTCGTCGCGGCGGCGAAGGAACAGATTCAAGCGGCGAAGAAATAGGGTTGAGTAACGCAGGCTTCAGCCTGTGGGGTTTACTCCTTGCATGGTCTAAAAACCACAGGCTGAAGCCTGCGCTACTTATACCCGGGAGAACGCATGGACTCAGCCGAACTTTGGAAGCGCTACTGCCGGTATTTTTGCCGCGTGGATTCGCTTGAGCTTTCGCTGGATATCAGCCGCATGCATTTCGACGAACCGTTTCTTTCCTCGATGGAACCAGCCATGCAAAAAGCGTTTCAGGAAATGGACGCCCTGGAAAGCGGCGCGATTGCCAATCCCGGCGAAAATCGAATGGTGGGACATTACTGGCTGCGCGCGCCGCAACTCTCACCCACCAAAGAGATCGCCATGGAGATCAACGGCACCGTGGAGTCGATTCAAAAATTTGCCGCCGGCGTGCATGCTGGAAAGATCAAGCCGCCCAGGTCGGAACGATTCACGCAAGTGCTCGCGATCGGGATTGGAGGTTCGGCGCTGGGTCCCATGTTTGTCGGCGATGCCCTCGGAGAGCCCTTGGCGGACCGCATGAAAATGCATTTCATCGACAACACCGATCCCGACGGTATCGCGCGGATGATCGAATCGCTGAAGGGCCTTCTTCCGGAAACGCTCGTCATCGTGACGAGCAAAAGTGGCGGGACTCCGGACACGCGCAACGGCATGATCGTTGTCGCCGAAGCCTATCGCACCGCACATTTGGAATTCGCGCGTCACGCTGTTGCGGTGACGATGGCCGGATCGCACTTGGACAAGCAAGCGGATTCGGAAGGATGGCTCACGCGCATCCCCATGTTCGATTGGGTCGGCGGCAGGACGAGCGAACTCTCGGCCGTGGGATTGCTTCCCGCGGCGTTGCAGGGAATCGACATTGTACGCATGCTCGCCGGGGCGGCGGTGTGCGACGCGGCCACGCGCATTCATGAAACGCGGCGCAATCCCGCTGCCCTGATGGCTTTAATGTGGTACGCGGCGACGGACGGGAAGGGCAAGAAAGACCTGGTCGTCCTTCCTTACAAGGATCGCCTGCTGCTCTTCAGCCGTTACTTACAGCAGTTGGTGATGGAATCGCTCGGCAAGCAGCTCGATCTTGACGGTCGCCGTGTCGAGCAGGGAATCGCGGTGTACGGAAATAAGGGGTCCACCGATCAGCACGCCTTCGTGCAGCAATTGCGCGACGGCGTGAACAATTTTTTTGTCACGTTCGTGCGCGTTCTCGAGTCCGGAGGGTCACCGGTGGAAGTCGAGCCCGGCGTGACGGTGGGAGATTATTTGCACGGTTTTCTGGTCGGCACGCGGGAAGCGCTGTACGGAAACGAGCGCCAGTCCATGACGATTACGATTCGCCGCGTCGACGCGCGCACGATTGGCGCGCTGATCGCATTGTTCGAGCGCGCTGTCGGCCTCTATGCCTCGCTGATCCACATCAATGCGTATCACCAGCCAGGTGTGGAAGCCGGCAAAAAAGCCGCGGGAGCCGTGCTCAGCTTGCAGGGCAAAGCGCGCGCGGCGCTTTCAAACAAGCCGCAGACTGCCTCCCAAATTTCCGCCGCTATCGGGGCTGCGGATTCCGCTGAAAGCGTCTACCTCATCCTCGAGCACCTCGCTGCCAATGGACGCGCGAAAATGAAGCCAAGCTCCGATCCCAGCGACGCAACATTTTTGCGCAGCTGATACGAATATCTTCGGTATCGTGTTCTTCATGTCCAGGGTGATAGCAGTTCGGAGCGCCATTGCTCTGAATGCCGTCGCGCAATCCGCCAATCGGGAGATTGGCGCCCCCGCATTTTTATTTTTACGGTGAAGTTAGGACGTGACCTGAGCAACCGTGCGCGCCCCGTCGCCTTTTTCCTGCCGGCCGAGGCCGAAGGCCTGGTGCAGCGCCTTCACGGCCTTTTCCATTCCGCCGGATCCCACAAGGAAAGAAATGTTGTATTCGGAGGAGCCTTGCGCGATGGCGATGATGTTGATGGCTTCCTTACCGAGAGTGCTAAAGACGCGGCCGGCGATGCCCGGCGTTCCAGCCATGTTCTCGCCGACGGCGGCGACGATGGCCACGTTGCGGTCCACCTTGATGTGTTCGAGGTCGTGCTGGTGCACGTCTTCATACAGAGCGTCGCGTAACGCTTTTTCCGTGCGCGCTGCGTCGGCGGCGTGCACGACGAAGCAGATGCTGTCCTGCGAAGAGGACTGCGAAATCATCAGGATATTCGCGTGCGCCGAGGCGCTCGCCGTGAAAATGCGAGCGGCAATGTCCGGCACGCCGATGATGCCGGGGCCGGCGATGGCAATCATGGCGACGTCGCGCGTCGCGGTGACCGCTTTCACGCCCTGCGGCGCGGGGCGCACGATATGAGTGATTTTGGTTCCGGCCAACTGCGGTTGAAAACTGTTGCGTATCCAGACGGGGATGGCGCTCTCAATCACCGGGCGCAGAGTCATAGGGTGCAGCACCTTGGCACCGAAGAATGCGAGTTCGCCCGCTTCGATGTAGGAAACTTCGTCGAGTGTAGCCGCGTCGGGAACCATGCGCGGGTCGGCCGTCAACACACCGTTCACGTCCGTCCAAATGATGACCTCGCTCGCGTCAAGCGCCGCACCCAGAATCGTCGCGGAATAATCCGATCCGCCGCGGCCGAGCGTCGTGGGAATGCCTTTCGCCGTTGCGGCAATGTAGCCGGTGACGACGGGGATCCCGCCCTCCTGGAGCAAGGGAAAAAGCACGGCCTGCGTTTTCTTGCGCGTCGGTTCGGCAAGAGGCCGCGCGCCGCCGTGAACTTCGTCGGTGACAATCAGGTCGGTGGCGTCAAAAGCCACGCCATGGAAACCCATTTCGCGAAGCACCGCGGCGGCCATTCTGGCGGTGAGGCGTTCGCCTGTGCCGGCAATCACATCGAGAGCGCGAGGCGAGAGTTCGCCGAGCAGCGCGCATCCGCGGCAATAATTGGCCGCGCGTTCGATCAGCGCGTCGATTTCGGAGAACAATTGCCGGCGGTTTTCGATGTCGGAAATCAGATTGCCGATGGCTTCGTGATGTTTTTCCTGCAGCGCTCTGGTCAGCGCTTCGGCCGCGGCTTCGTCGCCAGTCGCCGCTTTTCCAGCGGCCGCGATCAAGGTGTTCGTCACGCTGGACATCGCGGATACCACCACGACAATCGCGTGCTCTTTCGACGCTTCCGCGGCGATAGCAGCTGCGCTGCGGATGCGGCCGGCGTCTCCAACCGATGTGCCGCCGAATTTCATTATCTGGATCGGGCGGCGGCTCATCGCACCCTCGCTTCGGCAGGGATTGCGTTTTCCTGCGCGGATTTTCCATGGAGCAGGCCGCGCGCGCGCAGCAATTCCGCGTTCAAAATGGCCGCTCCGGCCGCTCCGCGAATCGTGTTGTGCCCGAGAACGACGAAGCGGTAATCGAAGACGCTGTCTGGGAGGAGGCGCCCGACGGTGACGCTCATGCCGCCACCCGCATCGCGATCCATGCGCGGCTGCGGCCGATCTTTTTCGTCGCGCACGAGGACGGGATGCTTGGGCGCGGTGTGCAAGTTAAGTTTCTGGGGAACCGAGGTGTACGAAGCGAGCGCCGCGCGAACTTCTTCGATCGAGACGCGCTTGGCCAGCTTTACGCGCACGGCCACTGTGTGGCCATCCGCCACATTCACGCGGTGGCATTGCGCGCTCACTGGGAACGGCGCATTCTCGAAAGAATTATTCCCGAGGCGGCCGAGAATTTTCCTCGTTTCGCTTTCCATCTTTGCCTCTTCGCCGTCGATGAAAGGGAGCACGTTGTCCACGACGTCCAGCGACGGCACGCCGGGATACCCCGCCCCGGAGACAGCTTGCATCGTAGTGGCGATCACGGCTTCGATGCCAAATTTTACGTGCAGCGGTGCGAGGGCCAGCGCCATGATGATCGTCGAGCAATTTGGATTCGTGACAATGTAGCCGGTCGAGAAGCCGCGTTCGCTTTTCTGGCGGTCCAGCACTTTCAAATGATCGGAGTTGATTTCGGGAATCAAGAGAGGAACATCTTCGTCCATGCGGAACGAGGACGCATTGCTGATGACGGGATAGCCGGCGCGGGCAAACGCTTCTTCCGAGGACCGCGCGACATCGGAGGGCAAACTTGAAACCACTACGTCGCAATCTAGCGGCGGCTGCGGGGGTTGCACGACCATCGATTTCACGATGGCCGGCATGTCGCCCACCAGCCGCCAGGTACAGGCCTCGCCATAGGATTTCCCTTGCGACCGGTCCGACGCGGCGAGCGCAGTCATCTCGAATTCCGGATGATGCTCGAGCATCTGGACAAATCGTTGGCCGACCATTCCGGTCGCGCCGAGAATTCCAACTCGCACTCGCTTATTCGACACCGCCCCTCCCCTGGAGATCATGGTATGGATGCTGCAGAGCAAGCTGCAAAATTTCTTCGTCGAGCTTGCTTGAAACTTCAACGTCGCGCGAGTCAACGTTTGCCGGGACGCCCGCGACGATTCCCACGACGAGCAGGGACGGAGATGCCGCTGCCGGGCATTCCGGCAATTGCCCGACGGTGGTGCGAAAAATCGTTTCGTCCTTCGTGGTCGCGCGCGAGATCACGACACACGGAATCTCCGCGCCGATTCCCGCTGCTTGCAATTCGGCGGCAAGCGCGGCGTAGCGATGGCCCGGCATGTAAATAACGTACGTCGTGTCCGCGGCCACTTGCCGCTCGCTCGTGAGCCCCGTCCCGCCTTCGCGATGCGCCGTGACAAACACAACGCGCGAGGAGTGGCGGCGATCGGTGAGCGAAATCTGCGCCGAGGCCGCCGCGCCCAGCGCCGCGGTAACTCCGGGAATCACCTCGAAGGCGATGCCCGCTAGGCGCAGGGCATCCATCTCCTCGCCCGCGCGGCCAAAGAGCAAAGGATCGCCGCACTTGAGCCGAGCCACAGTTTTCCCTTCGCGCGCCAGTTGCACCATCAGCGAGTTGATATGAGTCTGCGAAATTCCCTTTGTGCCGCAGCGCTTGCCGACGTTCACGAGTTGCGCTGTTGGCGGAAGGACGCGCAAAATCTCCTGCGGCACGAGATCATCGTGCAGCACGACGTTCGCGGACTGCAACACGCGCCACGCTTTGCGCGTCAACAGTTCCGGGTCGCCCGGTCCTGCCCCGACTAGATAAACCTTTCCGGCCATTTCGATGCTGCTCCAACTCATGTCGCGCCGCCGGTGAAGGCGGCTTCTTAGTCGCGCGGGCTTCAGCCTGCGGGGTTCGATGCTTGCAAAGTCCAACCCCACAGGCTGAAGCCTGTGCTACTCAACCTAATGCGGCTTCGGGTCCAGGCTTGCATATTGGTGCAGCAAGCGTTTGCGCTGCTCGGGTGGCATGGGAATGCTCTGCAATTCCTCGCGCGTGCGGCCGAGCTGCGCGACCCATTCCTCCCACTCCGGGCCGAATTGCTGTTCGAGTTCCTTGCGCAGTCGCTGGGCGAGAGCGGGACTCAGTCCCCCTGTGGAAACCGCGATTTGCAATTCACCGCGGCGCACGACAGCGGGGAAGTAAAAGTCGCACCGCTCCGGCTCGTCCACGGCGTTGCAAAGCACGCCCCTGCTCCGGGCTTCCGCGTAAATTTCATCGTGCAGCGCAGGAGATCCCGTCGCTGCAATCACAAGGAACATGCCTGCAAAATCCGCCGGCCTGTATTCACGGGCTTCCCATTCGATGCGGCCTTCGCGCGCCCATTGGCGCACGCGTGGAGAAGCTTTCGGAGCGACCACGCGCACGGAGGCCTCCGTCGCGAGCAGGCTCTCGATCTTGGCCTCGCCTACGGATCCGGCCCCGACCACGAGGACCCGGCGCCGTTCGAGTTTCACGAACATGGGAAACAAACTCATCGTTATATCAACTCCACTGCGATCTCTTCAGCAACGCGGGATTCAGCCCGCGGGTTTCTGTAATTGCGAAAACTAAATTCCGCAAGCTGAAGCGTGCGCTACTCCGGCGCGTGCAGGCCGCACTCCTTTTTCGCGAAGCCGGACCAGCGTCCTGCGCGCGGGTCTTCTCCGGGCTGCACCTGGCGTGTGCATTGCACGCAGCCGATGCTGGGATAATTTTGTTCGTGCAGCGGATTGTAGGGAACGTCGTGTTCGCGAATGTAATCCCAAACGTTTTCCCAGGTCCAGTCGGCCAGCGGGTTGCATTTCACGAGGCCGAAGGAATTATCCCACTCGATTTTTTTCGCGTTGGCGCGCGTGGGCGCCTGATCGCGCCGGATTCCCGTCACCCAGGCGTCGAGGCCTGCCAGCTTGGCCTTGAGCGGCTCGACTTTGCGCAGCGAGCAGCACTGATTTGGTTCAATCGTCCAGAGTTTCGGCGCGAATTTTTCGGCCTGCTGGTCGGGTGTGTACAACGATTTCACACGCTCCACGCGGATGCCGTATTTTTGTTCGATCTTATCGATCAGCTCGTAGGTTTCGGCAAAAAGAAAATCGGTGTCCAGGGTGAAGACGCGGAGGTCTGGGCGGACACGGGCGGCGATGTCAATGAGCGCGACGTCCTCTGCGCCGAAGCTCGAGGCGATGGCGGCCCGCGGATGGAACTCCGCCAGGCCCCAGCGCACGACTTCTTCCGCGCTCCAGCTCTCCGCGCCTGCCTGCACGGCTTCGATTTTTTCCTGCGCCGCTGTGCTCATCGTTTCCTCGTCAATGTTTCTTCTTCCGGCCTTCCTCGGAATTTCCGCCCATAAACAAAAACGCCCGCGAGCTTTTGGCTTCGCGGGCCGCGTCTAAGAGCTGGAAGGATGTCTTACTTCGCTTGCGTATCCTTGGCTCCCAAGGGGGTCCGCGCCGCCCGGCAACACGTGGGCGTGCGCTTGGTAATCGTAATGCCCTTGAGAATTGGTGTCATCATCGCCATTCCAGCTTAAATCAGCCGCCAAATTTGTCAAGCCAAAGTTCCCAGCCGGGTGCCATGTTGATCCGTTCCGCCGCGCATCTACTTCATCCACACGCATCTGCTGGAACTCCACCGGCGATCGAAGGGACGACCAGGACGCGGTCACCCTCGCGAAACTTGTAACTGTTGCCGCCCAGAAAGCGGATGTCTTCCTCGTTGACGTAAATGTTGACGAAGCGCCGGACCTGCCCGGCGTCGTCGCGCAAGTGTTTGCTGATGGCGGGGAAGCGGTGCTCGATCTCGCCCAGCAAATCCGGCAACGTCTCGGAACTGCATTCGATCGTTTGCACACCGTCAGTGAATCGCCGCAGCGCCGTGGGAATTTCGACTGTAATTTTCATCTCGATATTTTTTCCTGCCTTATAGTAACTGCCAGTGGCTGAAGCCGCCTCAGCGCCGGCCTTCTAACAAAGAATCCCTACGAAGAATCCCGACAAAGAATCACTACGAAAAATTGCGTCTTAGAATTACGTCTTACAATAAACTTACTCGCTAAGCGAACAGTTCCTGATTTCTCGCTGCCAGTTTTCAGCATCTAACATCCGGCTTCCAACCTCCGACTCTTAGCGCCCTGCGACGGCGGCCATGCGATCGTTGAGGAAGGATTCAAAGACCGTGAGGCGCGGCTCGATCGCGGGGGTGAGCGCGTACTCGTGCGAAATGGCGTCAATGGTTTTCAGGCCGTTGCCGGTGATGCAGGCGACGGTCGTCTCGCTCGGGTTGATGTAGCCCTGCTGGAGCAGTTTTTGTGTGACGCCGGTGGTCACGCCGCCGGCCGTCTCCGTGAAACCTCCCTCAGTTTCGGCGAGCAATTGAATGCCCCTGACGATTTCGGGATCAGAGATGTCCTCGGCCCAGCCGCCGCTTTCGCGAATCATGCGCGTGGCGTAAAAGCCGTCCGCGGGATTCCCGATGGCCAGCGAACGCGCGATCGTCGCCGGCTTTTGCGGCTCGAACTGTTCGAGATTGCGTTTGACGGCATCTGAAATCGGTGAGCAGCCGGTGGCTTGCGCCCCGAAAAATTTTACTTTCTTTTCCTCGACGAGGCCCAGCGCGATGAGTTCGTTGAACGATTTGCGGATCTTGGTGATCAGCGAGCCGCCCGCCATCGGGCACACGATGTTGTCCGGCAGCCGCCAGCCAAGCTGCTCGGCGATTTCATAGCCCACGGTCTTGGAGCCTTCCGCGTAATAGGGGCGCAGGTTCACGTTCACGAATCCCCAGCGGAATTTCTCGGCGATCTGCGAGCACAGCCGATTGACTTGATCGTAATTGCCCGCGATGCGGACCAGCTTCGCACCGAAGACTTGCGTGCCGGTTATTTTCGCGGGTTCCAGATCGGCGGGAATGAAGATCCAGGCGTCGAATCCTTCGCGGGCAGCTTGCGCGGCCACCGCATTTGCCAAGTTGCCCGTCGAAGAGCAGCTCACTACCTGGAAACCAAAACGCCGCGCCGCCGCGAGAGCGGTCGCCACCACTCGGTCCTTGAAGGAAAGAGTGGGGAAGCAGACCGCGTCATTTTTCAGATAGAGATTGGATGTGCCGAGTTGCTTGCCCAGCCGGCGCGCCTGCACCAGCGGGGTGAAGCCTGCCGGTATGGTGCCTTGATAGTCCTCGGGGAGGGGAAGCAGGGCGCTGTAGCGCCAGAGATTGCCGGGGCCGGCCTCGATATTCTTGCGTGTGAAGAGGGGGCGGATGGCGTCCAGATCGTAGACCACTTCGAGGGGGGAGAGGCATTCGTCGCAGAACGAGCGCGCCTGATTGCCCCATAGTTTTCCGCATTCACGGCATTTCAACTGGTAATGCTCGGCCATTTGGCCTCCTGCGTTCGGCCCGCACACAAATCAGATGGCGCGGCGGACGAATCGGCTTCCTAATTTTTGGCTGGTAAACTGCCGCAGGTTGGCGGCGCAAGAGGGGTTAAAACGAAAAACCCTCCGCGCCAAAGAGGGGGAGGGCTCAAAAACTCTGTCTGAGTGCTCGTCCGACTCTTTAGCAGTTTTTTACGTGGAGCAAGTTGCCCTAAATCGCCACGTGTCCAGCAAGAGAAGTATACGTAGGCCCCTGGTTCATGTCAAGGCGAATTTAACCCAGGAGCCAGTTCACTGGCTGGCGTAGCGGGCGCATGATTGCTATTGACTCATTAAGTCCCTCGCCCGACGAATGCACGGAACCATTCTCAAATTGGGAGAAAATAGTGGTGATCACATTTGAATTGGCCTTGAGAGGGATGCGATGGCGGAAACCCGCATCGAGTTGACCGGCTGGAAGGCAGTTGTGGCTGGTGTGCTACTTCTAGGATGGTTCGGCGGTCGCATTTACATGCATGTTCCCAAAGTGCCGGATGAAGGGCGCGAGGCACTGCGCACATGGCTCGTCAAGGATTACACGGGCAGTGGACCGCGAGATGTGGCCCGGCGGTTGGCAGATTATCGTGCTGGCAATCCGGTGCAACCGTTGGATTTACCTGCCGTCTTGCCTGACGTCGAGTTGGTGTCGGTAACGGCACATGGATGGCGCGATGCCATGGTCGTGCGTACGGAAGTTTCCGTGGATGGCGGACCGCCCCCCGATAGCCAGCCGGTCCGGTATCTTTTCCTCACTACAAAATTTGAGGGCGGCTGGATGGTGCTTTCGGAGAGCGATTCCTACAGGTACTACAGGGCATTGTTCTAGATGTTTGTGAATTGTGGCGCCTTGATGCCATGCGCCACGGGCTTTTGGAATTCGCCTTGCGACGGATTTGCGGTTCGGGTAATCTAAATGACATGCATTCAGTTATCCACCCCACGAAGGCTGGCGCAGATTGTTGTTGGCAGGTGGCTTGTTGCGCTTGTCCAAAGGCAGGGTGGAGAGGGTAGTCACGCCGGGAAAGATTTTCAGTCTGGCAATGATTGGAGCCCACCACCGGAAACCCTGGTCGGTGGGATTTTTGTTTTAGGACAGAATAATAATTGCTTCAGGACGAGCGGCGGGGATCGACAGTTATGGGTGAGACATCAAAGGAAGCTGTGAACACGACCACGATAAATGGCGGCGGCGAGCGGGCTGCGCTACTGACGCCGCAAAAAATAAATTACCTCAGGGCGTTGGAGGCGGAGAGCATTCACATCCTGCGCGAGGCGGTGGCGGAGTTTGCGAGGCCGGTGATGCTGTACTCTATCGGGAAGGATTCCTCGGTGATGCTGCGGCTCGCGCAGAAGGCTTTCTACCCGGGGAAAATTCCGTTTCCGCTGCTGCACATCGATACCAGCTACAAATTTCCGGAGATGGTGGAGTTCCGCGATCGCTATGCGCGGGAGATTGGCGCGGAGCTGATCGTGCACAAGAACCAGGAAGCGCTCGACGCGGGCGCGAATCCGTTTGTGCTGGGGACGCAGAAATGCTGCGGCCTTTTGAAAACAAAGTCGCTGCTCGATGCGCTGGCGGAAGGGGATTTCACCGCGGCGTTTGGCGGCGCGCGGCGCGACGAGGAAAAATCCCGCGCCAAGGAACGCGTCTATTCCTTCCGCGATTCATTCGGGCAGTGGGACCCGAAAAATCAGCGGCCCGAGCTGTGGAACATTTTCAATTCGCGCATCAACAAGGGCGAAAGCATTCGTGTGTTTCCGCTGTCGAACTGGACCGAAGCGGACGTGTGGTTCTACATCTACCTGGAAAATATTCCCATCGTGCCGCTGTATTTCGCGAAGGAACATAACGTTGTGATTCGCGGCGGGTCGATTGTGGTGGCCTATGACAAGTGGGATCTGCTGCCCGGCGAAAAGACGCAACGCATGGTGGTGCGCATGCGCTCGCTCGGATGCGTTCCGTGCACCGGCGCGATTCGCTCGACTGCCGACACGCTGCCGAAAATTATCGAAGAGATGATTTCATTTCGCCGTTCGGAGCGCGAAAACCGGGTGATCGACCACGACGAGGAAGGCTCGATGGAAATCAAGAAGCGCGAGGGCTACTTCTGATGAGCCTGGTCGCGAATCGGGAAGCCTGGGGCTTCGAGTCCTTCATGAAGCAGAATCTGGAGAAGGACTTGCTGCGCCTGACCACGGCCGGCAGCGTGGACGACGGCAAATCGACGCTCATCGGCAGGCTGCTGCACGACTCGAAATCCGTCTTCGAGGATCAGCTCGCCGCGGTAAAAAAGAGCCGTATCAATCGCTCGACGGGCGCGGTGGATTTTTCGCTGCTCACCGACGGGCTGCGCGCCGAGCGCGAGCAGGGCATCACCATTGACGTTGCTTACCGTTATTTTGAAACGCCGCTGCGGAAATTTATCATCGCGGACACGCCGGGTCACGAGCAATATACGCGTAATATGGCCACCGGCGCTTCGACCGCGAATCTCGCGGTGATTCTGATCGACTCGACAAAAGGCGTCCTCGCGCAGACGCGGCGGCACACCTACATCGCTTCGCTGCTGGGAATTCCGAACGTGCTCGTGGCCATAAACAAGATGGACCTCGTGAATTACAGCGAGGAGGTTTTTCTCACGCTGCAAAAAGATTTTGACGCTCTGGCGAAGCAGCTCGCCGTGCCTCACGTCGTCACCATCCCGATCAGCGCTCTCGCGGGCGATAACGTTGTCGAGCGCGGCGTGCACATGCCCTGGTACCACGGTCCGACTTTTCTCGAACATCTCGAAACCGTGCCGATCCGCATGGAAACGCCGTCTGACGCGGTGCGTTTCCCAGTGCAATACGTGATTCGCCCGGACGCGAGCTTCCGGGGTTTTGCCGGGCCAGTGGCCAGCGGAGTCATTCGTCCAGGCGATCCGGTGGTCTCGTTACCATCCGAGCGGAAGACCCGCGTGAAGTCGATTGTCACGTTTGACGGCGACGCGCCGGAAGCGTTTCCGCCTATGTCGGTCACGCTGACGCTGGAAGACGAAATAGATTTGAGCCGGGGCGACATGCTTGTTTCGCCCGCTCATCCACCCCGCGCGTCGCGGCATTTCGACGCCATGGTGGTGTGGTTTAACGCCGAGCCCACCGAACCAGGGAAGAGTTATCTCCTCAAGCACACCACACGCACGGTTCGCGCCAAGGCGCTCCAGTTTCGCTACCGCGTGAACGTCAATACGCTGGCCCATGAGCCGGTGAGCAGCCTGCACATGAATGATATCGGCTACGTGGAATTTGAAACGGTGAGTCCACTTTTTTTCGATCCCTACACGGAGAACCGCATCACCGGCAGCTTCATCCTGATCGACCCGATCTCGAACGCCACTCTCGGCGCCGGAATGATTCGCGCCGATCTTGCGGATCAAACCGCCGCCGAACCTTCGACGAAGGAATTCGCGCCCGTAACGGCCGGCGAGCGCTACATGCGGCACGGGCACATGCCCGCGCTAATCGTGGTGGAAGGCAACATCGCCCTTGCCACGCGCCTCGAACGCGCTCTGTTCGACGAACATTTCGAAGTTCTACATGTGAGCGGCGATGCTCTGCCGGTTTCTGCCCTGGAGAATCAATTCGCCGCGTTTGCGTCTGCGGGGCTCGTGGTGGTCTATTCCTGCGCCGCTTTGTCCCCGGGAGAGAAGCGCAAATTGGGGAATCTGGCGGCGGACCGCTACTTTGATCTCTCCGCATTGCAGCTTCCCGCGGAAGAAATTGATGCCGCGCGACAAATCCTCGCGCTGCTTCAATCGCTTCGTGTTGTTGTAGACGGGGGAAATCCGGGCAACGTCATTTGAGACTCACTTAGTTTTATTTTTCCGCCCGCAAGAGGCATGGTTGCTCCGTCCTTTCAGCCCGCGTATACTTTCCCGCATTCCAAATTCGGTGGAGTAAGGTTTTTGCGGCTCGATAGCATGACATACGACAGCGCGGGAAAAATTCAAGAAAGAATTAAGGGGATACGCTGGGCGCATCCCATCGACCTGGGACACGGGGTCGTGCAGGGAGAGTGGCATATACGCCGCCGGTTTGAGAGACGCCTCAAGCTGATGCAGATTCCCCAGAACCTGAAAGGCTGGTCGGTTCTCGACATAGGCGCGTGGGACGGTTATTTCTCGTTTGAATGCGAGAGGCGCGGCGCGGACCGCGTTCTGGCCATTGACACATACGCCTGGGATACTCCGCACGGCATGGACGGTTTTATGGCGGCCAGGGAAATCCTCGGATCGAAAGTGGAATACAAGCGGATGGACGTACAACATATTTCACTGGAGGAAATCGGCAAGTTCGATCTGGTCTTGTTTTTCGGGGTCCTGTATCACTTGCGAAACCCTATTATTGGCCTCGAAAAAATTGCCAGCGTCACCAACAAACTTCTGATTTGCGAAACGCACGTTCTGCTCCCTTTCATTCATGAACGGCACGCGCTCATCCCTTTTTTTCCCGGGGATGAAGAGACGCGCGGGATACCGTATGACCTGTGCGCTATTCCGACCTTGAAGTGTTTGAAAGACATGCTTTTGGCGGCAGGATTCAAGGAACTGGACGTGAAGTACACGCCTTCGTTCCGGTATTGGAAGAAGTTCGTGGCTTTATTAAAAAATATGCCGCAGTCCGGGCGGGGCGTCGTACACGCCAGGGTTTGACACTCCGCTGAAATTCAGGGCCTAAAGGCCATATGTTGCGTCGTTGTTCGCCCGACCTAAAGGTCGGGCCTCCGAAAAAAGAACTTCAAGTTCGATTGCGTGACACCGCTGCAAATTATGATAGTGCTTCACGAATCCGGAATTTGACCGTATGCGTATGTGAATGTTATCTTGAGGACGTCCTGATAGAGGTGCGGAAGCAATGAGTAGCCGGGCTGAGGTTCCGAGGAACTTCGGAGGCCCGAGCGAAAGGTGCAGCAGAAATTTCCGCCGAAGTCGCCGACGGCATTCCCGCCGAGGCAGCTGGGGGGCTTGGCTAAAACCGGCCCACTGTCATCCCGCGGATTGGGATGGAGCGCTATCGAGGAGCACGGCGCCCTGTGTTTTTCTGCGTCCTGCTTCTTTCCCGCGCGCCATTCCTTCCAGAGGATTACAATCAATCACGCTTTTAAGTAGCGCGGGCTTCAGCCTGCGGAAGCTTTTTATTGCAAGGTCCACGACCCGCAGGATGAAGCCTGCGCTACTGGAACGCTATCATGCACCCATTTGAAATGACGCGCGAGTTGGTCGACCTGGAGTCGATCACCGAGAACGAGAAGCAGGTGGGAGAATACCTGCTGCACTATCTCTCCGGACTGACGGCGGGTTCCGACGGCAAAGCGGAAGCCATGACGGTGTCGCCGGAACGCTTCAACGTGTACGCAGAATGGGGCACCCCCGTCGTCGTGCTGTCGACGCATATGGATACGGTGCCGCCGTTTTTTGCGTCGAGCGAAGACGAAGAGCATATTTATGGGCGCGGCGCATGCGATGCCAAGGGGATCATCGCGGCGATGATTGCCGCCGCGGAAAGGCTGATTGAAATTGGCACACGGAATTTCGGGGTGCTGTTTGTTGTGGGAGAAGAACGGAATAGCGCGGGAGCGGAAGTGGCTTCGCGCGCGCCGCGTGGAGCGCGCTACCTGATCAACGGCGAGCCAACCGAAAGCAAGGTTGCGCTTGGATCGAAAGGAATTTTGCGCTACGAAATTGTGGCCACGGGCAAGATGGCTCATTCCGCTTATCCCGAACTCGGCGAATCCGCCATCGAGAAACTTCTCGATGCGCTGGAGGCGATCCGACGCCTGAAGCTGCCCGAGGATCCGGTGCTGGGAAAAACGACGCTGAATATTGGCACGATTTCCGGAGGCCGCGCGCCCAATATAATTCCCGACGCGGCGAAAGCGGAGCTTGCCGTCCGATTAGTGAGCGACGCGCGTAAAGTGGATCAGGCGTTGCGCGCAGCGATTGGGGGCCGCGCCGAGGTGAAAGAAATTCTGACGCTGCCGGCGATGCAATTTTCCTCGCTCGATGGATTCCCGACTTCGGTGGTTTCGTTCACAACCGATATTCCAGTGCTTGCCCCGGCTTGGGGTGAGCCGTTCTTGTTTGGACCGGGCAGCATTCACGTGGCCCACACAACGGAGGAAAAAATTGCCAAGCGCGAGTTGCTAGCCGCCGTCGATACCTACGCGCAAATGACTCAGATGCTTTTGAGCCGTGCGGAAGCTCACCATGCCTAAGAAACTTGCCATCGTCGGTTACGGAAAAATGGGCAGGCTGATTGAGGAACTCGCTCCGGACGCGGGATTTTCCGTCGGCTTGAAGCTGGACATCGACACCAACGTGAACCAGGCGGGCATCACATCCGAAAATTTCCGCGGCGTGGACGTAGCCATTGAGTTTTCGACGCCGCACACGGCGGTGGCGAATCTCGAGCGGCTCTGCGCCATCGGCGTTCCGACCATCGTGGGCACGACAGGGTGGTATGGCGAACTCGAGCGCGTGCGTAGTTTTGTCAACCAGTGCGGCGCGGGCGTGGTGTATAGCCCGAACTATTCGATTGGCGTGAACGTTTTCCGCCGGGTGGTCGCCGAAACCGCGCGCCTGCTTGCCGGCCAGCCAGAATACGGCGCATGGGCGTGGGAAGTGCATCACGCAACGAAGAAGGACGCGCTTTCGGGGACCTTGCTCCAATTGATCGAGGAGATGCAGCGCGCGGGGTTTACGCGGCGGATCGACGCGAGCTCCAATCGCGCGGGAGCGAATCCGGGTACGCACGAAATTGGGTTTGACTCCGCGGCGGACACGATCACCCTGCGGCATACGGCGCGCAGCCGCGAAGGGTTCGCACGCGGGGCGTTGAAGGCCGCACAGTGGGTGATCGGCAAACGCGGGCTGCACGAATTTGGAGAAATTATTTTTGCGGACGACGCCAGTGCGATGCGCCGCCCCGCAAACGGATAAGAGGTGGCAACCATGTTTCGAGGATTTGTGGGTTGTGGCACGGCGCTGGTCACTCCGTTTCGGAAGGACCTCTCCCTCGATGAAAACGCCATGCGCGGCCTGGTGCGCCGTCAGATCGCCGGCGGCATTAATTTTCTGGTGCCTTGCGGGACGACGGGCGAAAGCCCCACGCTGTCGCACGAAGAGCACCTGCGCGTCGTGGCCATCACGCTCGAAGAGGCCAAGGGCAAGGTCCCGGTCCTCGCAGGAGCGGGCGGGTACGATACTCGCACCGTTATCGAAATGGCGCGCGAAGCCGAGCGGATGGGCGCGGAAGGAATCCTGTCCGTCACGCCGTATTACAACAAACCCACGCAGGAGGGGCTGTACCATCATTTCAAGGCCATCGCGTCGGCGATCTCGCTGCCCATTATTTTGTACAACGTACCGCCGCGAACGAACGTCAACATCGATCCCGCCACCGTGCGCCGTCTGTCCGAAATTGAGAACATTATCGGCGTGAAGGAAGCTTCCGGAAATATTTCGCAGATTACGCAGGTGATACAGCAAGTTCCGGAAGAGTTTATGGTCCTTTCGGGGGATGACGCGATCACGCTGCCGCTTGTGGCTATGGGCGGGAAGGGAATTATTTCCGTCGCCTCGAACGAAATTCCCGCGGAAATGACGCAGCTGGCGCAGTTGTGCTTGGCGGGAAATTTCGTGGAGGCGCGCGCCATGCAGCGGAAGTGGCTGCCGCTCCTGGAAGTAAATTTTATCGAGACGAATCCGACTCCGGTGAAGGCGGCCATGGCGGAAATGGGTTTGCTCGAACCCGTGTTCCGCCTGCCTCTTGTGCCGCCGCGGACGGAAAATCTCGCGAAGATTCGCGCCGTGCTGGAATCGCTCGCGCTCCTCGAAAGGGTCCACGTTGCCAACCGCAGCTGAGAAGCTCGAAAAGCAAATCGAAGCGTTGTTTGACGCCAAGCCCGCGCGGTACACCGAGGAAGACCATCAACTTTTCCGCGCGTTCAAGGAAGAGTTGAACGCAGGCCGCATTCGTTCCGCCGAGCCCGACGCTTCACAACCGAGCGGGTGGCGGACCAACTCCTGGGTGAAAAAGGGAATCCTCTTGGGCTTCCGCATGGGAGCGACCGTGGATATGTCGGTGGATCCCGCGAAGCAGCCGTTTTTTGACAAAGACACTTATCCCGTGCGACATTTTTCGACAGCTGATGGAGTGCGCATTGTGCCCGGGGGATCGAGTATTCGCGACGGCTGCTACATCGGGCGCGACGTCGTGTGCATGCCGCCGATGTTCGTGAATGCGGGCGCATATGTCGGTGACGGCTCGATGATCGATTCCCATTCGCTGGTGGGAAGTTGCGCTCAGATCGGACGCAGTTGCCACATCTCGGCCGCTTCGCAGATCGGCGGGGTTCTCGAGCCGGTGGGCGCGCTGCCCGTGATCATTGAAGACGAGGTGCTGGTGGGCGGGAATTGCGGCGTCTACGAAGGTACGATTGTGAAGCGCCGCGCCGTGCTGGGTACGGGAACGATCCTCAATCGTTCGACTCCGGTATATGACATTGTGCGCGGCAAAGTGTATGCAGCAACGGATACCGAGCCGTTGATGGTGCCTGAGGAGGCTGTAGTCGTGGCAGGCTCGCGTTCCATTCCACGGGGCGTGGGAATGGACTGGGGCATTTCGCTTTACACCCCAGTAATCGTGAAGTATCGCGATTCCAGGACCGACGCAAAAATTCAGTTGGAAGATCTCTTGCGTTAATTCGCCGCATTACCTAATGGAACGCTGGCGTGTCGCCAGCATCCTTGTAGCGGAGGTGGGCCGGAAAAATCGCCGGAGAAAAGCCCTCGCTACTTGGTTGCGAGGATTGCAGTCGATGGTGGTGGCACAGGTATGGTCGCCACTTTGCGGAAGCCGGCGGCCTTCAACCAGGCGCGGTATTCACGCAACGTGAAAACGTTTCCTTGCTCCGTCTGCAGAAGCATGTTCAATCCAAAGAGCACCGGCATGGCGGGTCCCGTGCGGGCGTCGTTCGGGACATATTCCCCGATGAGCAGTGTCCCTCCCGGCCGCAGCGCCGCGTAGGATTTCCGCAAAAGCTCCTTGCCGTTCTTTTCCCCTTCCGAGTGGATAATGTGGCCGAGAATCACCAGGTCATACAGATCGCGGCCAAAATCGCCCACCCGCAGGTCACGCTCGAGATACGCGTACCGATCGGCGACGCCGAATTTCTGGGCGAACTCTTGCGTGATCGGCGTAAGCTCGGAAAAATCCAGGGTGTCTACCCGTGCTTTAGGAATTGCCTGCGCAAACGCGAGCGACCATGCGCCCGAACCGGCGCCCACATCCAGGATTCTATGGATTTTGTGTCGCTGCTTCTCTGGAAGTCGTGCAACTACTGCGTTTGAAGCGGCAAAGTTACCCGGGAAAATGCTGGCTACTAATTTCGGAAAAAATTCCTTGCCCTTTTCCGCGACATCCACAGACTCAGAGTGATGGCCGCTCCTCACAGCTTCCGTCAGGTTCTTCCAGGAGTCCCAAGAGAGCGAGAGGGCATGAGCTATCGCGCCCACATACGCTTTTCCCGTGGGCACAAGGAATGCTTCAGAAACGGGCTGGAGCCTGTAGCGCTCACCGCTCTTGCCCAAATAACCAATCGCTGTGAGAGCATCGAGCAGAGAGACCATGCCGCGCGGTGATGCTCCCGCTGCTTCGGCAATGTCCCGCGCGGTTCGTCTGCCCGCCGCGATTTGGCTGAATACGTCCAATTCAACCGCGGCGGTCAGTGATCGACCTCTCCATACGCCCAGGAAATCTTCCATGACCATGGCGGGTGAGAGGGTCGTTTTTTTTGTTTTGCGAGGCATATATCTTGTCCCCCAACCAATTATAATTATTTATTTTTCCGTGCAAGCCTGTTCCCACAACTACTCACTGACCGAGAAGTGTGTCAAGCCCGGCCGAGGGAATATTCACCTTTGATTGCAATCAGGAATCGTAGCCAGACTAAGTGGTCCGATGCGGAGTAGTCAATGAAAATGCTGCCCAAAGTGCGAAATAATCCTCTTCCGCAACTGTATCTCTTGCAATAAGGCAGCGCGATTTCATCCTCCCGGGGCGACCGGGAAATTCTAGGGGAAATACGGTTAAACTCTGATATAGTTGTTGTGTTTTATATGGGAGTCGGGGGTTTTTCTTCACCTTCCGGGGCGTTGAAAATGTGTACCCCTCGTGACCTCATCCGGTTCTCACCATCGCCAACCAGCGATCTGAATCCGGCCATTGACGCCGCGCGCTCTGCAGATTCCCACTTTTGGAAAGAGAGAAAATCATGAAGAATGTGTTTGTGGGGAACATGAATTTTCAAACGACAGAGGCGGAGCTGCGCGCCCTCTTTGAACCGTTCGGACAGGTCACTCGCGTTCACATCGCCATGGACCGGGAAACAGGACGCGCCCGCGGTTTCGCATTCGTCGAAATGCCGAACGATGCGGAAGCAGCCAAGGCCATGTCAGGCCTCGACGGCAAAGAAGTCGGCGGACGAGCCCTGAAAGTCAATGAAGCGCGCCCGAAAGCTGCATCTGGTGGCGGCGGCCCGCGGGGCGGCGGGAGTGGCGGCGGTGGCGGCTTTGACCGCGATCGTGATCGCGACCGCAATCGCGGCGGCAGCGGCGGCCGGGGCGGAAATTCGCGCCAGGGCGGCCGCTTCTCGACCGAGGATTATCGCGACAGTCCCCGGCAGCCACGCGAACCTCGCTGGTAACACGCAACACGTTCTGGAACAAATCTGGCGGTCCCCACGCGCTTCCACTCAAGGAGATCAGTATGGCTACGTCGAAATCCACGTTTCAGAAGCGCCAAAAAGAAATGAAAAGGCAGGAAAAGCAGCGCATGAAGGCAGAACGCCGCGCGCAGAAAAAGCTGGTTGGCCGTCAAGATGCCGATTTCCCGATGGAGCCCCTGACCGGACCCATCGTGGATCCCGATCTGGTATTTCCGGAATCAGACGACGAAGGCTAGTAGGGCTGGGATCCTTGTGGCGCCGGCGTCCCGCCGGCGTCATTGCGACATGTGAAGTTTAAAAAAATAGCCGGTGAGACGCCGGCGCTCAGTGTGGCTCAGAAATGGCTGGATTCTCCGCTCGAACTTCCAGACTCTGCAGGTCCCGAAGATATTTTCCCCCACGCCGATCTCTTCCAATTTTCCACGAAACGGTGTCCAACGCCCCAGGAGGGAAGCGGCATCAGTAAACGCAACGAAAGACCATTCAAATAGGGCTCGTACATTTCGCGCAATTCGTGCAGCTTCCTGTCGCCCGACTCGCCGCAATTGCTGGATGCGCGGCATTCCACGAGAAGGTTACGGACTTGCGCGACATCTCGCGGAGGAAGCCGGTCCTGCAACGGTCGCGACGCGGGAACCCTCAAAACTTCGGCCAAGTCCACGACGGCGTGGCGCGCAATCGCGAATGTCAACTGCGATTGCCATTTGGCTGTGCCCTCGCCGTAGGCGATGAGCAGCGCGGACACATCCAGTACGGCCGCGAAAGCGGCGAGCCAGGACTGGTTGTCATGCTGCGAACGAAAATAGCAAAGCACCGGATAGGACAGGTGACTCTCCATGAGTTGCGCGGCCCAAATTTCCCAATCGCGCAGATACGGTGTCAGGACTTCGTTGTCCGCAAATTGCGAGTGCCTGCGCAGCAATTCGGCGGCAGTGGGGGGCGATCCGGCGCGGGCGTCGAGAAGCGAAATGTTCAGCTCCCGTTGGGAGAACGCGCCGTAGAGCGTTGGCAGATACGAAATCATCAGGCCCAGAAAACCGAAGCCCGTTCCGCCTTCAACGACCGTGATCGCCTTTGCCAGCGTGGTTCGCGGCGTCACATCGCCCAATCCCAAAGTGAAGAACGTCGTACCGCTCAAGTAGAAATCGGTTCGGAACGTCGGCGTTTCCCCCGGAGCGTTGATCGCCGAACCCGCAGCCCAATGCAGCATGGAGAATGCGAGGATCAGCAAGAATGCCCACGTTGCAAACAGACCCAGAAGCGAAAGCGGGCCGTAATAGCTGAGGTGCGCGTCGCGCACTTTTTTCGAGCGGATCAAACGATTGACCGCGGCCCAGAATTTCCAGGTAGCCCGGTAAAACGTTCGCACCAGGCGCACAGGACGGGTGACGCGCCGGGGCAGAATAATGGTTTCAAACGCTTCCCACAGCGTGACGAAGAGAACGAACAGGCCCGCAATGGCGATCAAAAGCTTCATCGGCACTCCATCGGCTCACAACACAATATCAGGTGTTGGCCGAGACCAGAAATTCCCGCAGTTCTGAAAACCGGTTGGGAAAGAGAATGGATTTCTTCGGCCGGCCCAAAAACGCCGCAAGGCGCTCGGGCATCTGCGGGCGCACGCCGGTGGCCCGGGCTACGGTCTCGGCGAACTTGGCGGGATGCGCGGTGGCGAGCACGATTCCACGCGATGCGGGATGATTTTGTTTGGCGAAGCTCTGCCATCCCAGCACCCCGACGGCGGTATGAGGATCGAGCACATAGCCGTGGCGTTCGTTCATATCGTGCATGATGCGAAGCGTTTCCTCATCGTTGAAGCTGCATCCCCAGATGTCCCGGCGGATAGCCTGAAGATCGTTTTCGTACAGATCGACGATGCGTGCGAAATTGCTGGGATTTCCGACGTCCATCGCGTTGGAAATCGTGTGGCGCGAAGCGCGCGGAATCAACTTGCCGCTGCGCAGGAATTCCGGCACGACATCATTGGCATTGGTCGAGGCGATGAATTGCGCCACGCCCAGCCCGATGCGCTTGGCCAGCAAACCGCCGGTCAGATTGCCAAGATTGCCGCTGGGGACCGAAAACACGGGAAAAAAATGGGGCCGCCCGAGTTGCGCGACCGCCGCGAAGTAATAAAAACTTTGCGGAATCAGCCGGGCAATGTTGATAGAATTCGCCGAGGTAACCGAAAGTTTTTCCGCGATGGCGGGATCGACCAGCGCTTCCTTTGCCAGGCGCTGGCAGTCGTCGAACGAGCCGGAAACTTCAAGGGCCGTAATGTTCTGCCCCAGCGTTGTGAGCTGTTTTTCCTGGGCATCGCTGACGCGCCCGGCGGGATACAGGATCACCACGCGGATACCTGAGACTCCCAGAAACGCCTGCGCCACCGCGCTTCCCGTGTCGCCCGACGTCGCCACAATCACGGTGAGTTGCTTCCCCGATTCCGCTACAAAATATTCCATCAGCCTGGCCATGAAACGCGCGCCAAAATCCTTGAACGCCAGAGTCGGCCCGTGGAACAGTTCGAGAACATGCAGCCCGTCACCGAGAGCAATAAGCGGCACGGGAAAATTAAACGCTTCCACCACGATGTTCATCAGCAGGTGCGGAGGAATTTCGTCGCCGGCGAACGACGCGCCCACTTCTTGCGCGATTTCCGGAAACGCGAGCGACGGCAGGGATTCCAGGAAACCATTTTTCAAAGGCGGAATTTCGACGGGCATATACAGGCCGCCGTCGGGCGCTGATCCGCGCAGGACGGCGTCGCGCAAGGAAACTTCCGGACTGCGGTGTAGAGTGCTTCGGTATTTCATCGCGCGGGCCGCGCCTGCGCCTCCAGAAGCTCGAGGAATCCGCGCGCGCCGAGGTTGACGTCGCGCAGAAGGTCCATTGAAAGGATGCGGTGCGCGTAGTGCTCGTAAAGTTTCTTGCGGTGCGCGATCAGTCGCGGATAACAGCGGGCGATCGCGGCTTGCGTGGATTCGCCTTGTCGCTGCTCAAACTGGTCGCCCCACAACACAGGCTTCGGGTCTGACAAATACCGCGCGACCAGGGTCTCTTCTTCTGCGGCAGAAGCTTCAAGGTAAATTACCGTGGCGAGCCCTTGCATCCGACGGCAAATGTTTTCGCCCGTGTACACTACGCTTCCCGTGGTGTCCAAAATCGCCCCATCCTGACCCGACGCCTGAATTTCATCCAACGCTTCGTCCATGGATTGTATTTCGCACTCCAGATATTTTTTCTCATGCTCGCGGTAGGATGGCTGGTCCGGCCAACCCATCCAGGCCGCGACTCCTCCGATGCCGCGATGACCGCCTGCTGTGAGCTCGGGAGCAAGCTTTTTCTCAATCCGGTCGTCAATACTGATGACACGAAATCCTGCGCCAGCCAGCTTTTGCGCCCAGTGCGACTTTCCGGCGCCGGACATTCCGATGAGGGAAAGCTTGATCACAGGGCCTCTTCGTTGTTTTCATGTAGCGCAGGCTTCAGCCTGTGGGGGTTGGCGCTTGCAAGAACACAACTTCGCAGGCTGAAGCCTGCGCTACTCAAGACCCCCACACATGGAAGCGCGAATCGACACATCATTCTGGAGTTTCGGAACGTGCCCAACAATCACTTGTATAAAATCCCCGCTGATTATTATCCTGAAGACCGCCCAGAGAGGATAACGTCCCCAGTTGCGCCCTGCAAGTCCCCGGAAATTGAGGTGACGTCAAGCTGCCTGTGTAAATAGTTTGAGGGTGTGGGTTTTCCAGTCTTCGTTAAAGCGACTGAAAATCGCATAGATGATTCGATCCACGCTGGCGAAGTTGCTGAATA
>Ga0210396_10000429_pt1 | contig 56359 bp, 48 predicted proteins | sample IncBWH17OmetaG_FD_155466 | JGI IMG/M metagenome (GOLD analysis project Ga0210396, IMG submission 155466) | Forest soil microbial communities from Barre Woods Harvard Forest LTER site, Petersham, Massachusetts, United States - Inc-BW-H-17-O ... | reverse complement strand
TGGATTGGCTCGGCGGCCCCGTACACGATCCCCGAGCTAATGGAACGCAGGAAATCGGTGTTGTTGTTCACACCGACAACATTTCCGCCGTTCCCGCGATTGTTCAGCCAGGTGAAGGCCGCCACGCTGGCCATGCTCTCGATCATCGAGCAGTAGACACCGCCGTGCACCAGGCCCATCGGCTGGAACAGTTTGGGCTTGACCTCCAGTTGTGCGCGCGCACCGTCGGGGCTGAGTTCGGTGAACCGCAGTCCCAACTCGTCGTCGAACGGCGCGTTGAAATTGGGCGGGACGACCGTGTCTTGCGGTTGCACGTCCTTGTGTCTACACCATCGGCGCCCCGAAACGGGCGAGCCCCGTGCACCAAGGCACGGGGCTCGCCGATCGAGTAGACCGGGGGTCACTGCAGCCCTCAGGACTCCGTCGCGGTCATTGTCGCTCGACCAGACACAGAATAGGCAAGGCTGCCCTAATTTCGCAAGCGGGTAAGCGGGTAATGTTGAGCACGTGTCGCTCACTCGGGCCTGGTACGGGTGCTGTTACCAGGGTCACACAAACAGTCGGGCAGGCGGCGTCTGCCAGCAAACCGCTTCGGCTGGTCGCCGGCGCCGACGGCCGCACGGGCGACAGACCAGCTGCTCATACGACGGTCGGTAGTAAGCCGGAGTAGTCTGGTCTGAACGCTCAGGAGATGGAACGAACTATGGCCAAGCTGACGCGGCTGGGGGATCTAGAACGCGCCGTGATGGACCACTTGTGGTCCACGCCGGAACCGCAAACCGTTCGACAGGTCCACGAAGCGTTATCGGCGCGACGCGACCTCGCGTACACGACGATCATGACCGTGCTGCAACGGTTAGCCAAAAAGAATCTGGTCTCCCAGATCCGCGACGACCGGGCCCACCGGTACGCGCCCGTGCATGGCCGCGACGAACTGGTGGCCGGGCTCATGGTCGATGCGCTGGCCCAGGCCGAAGACTCCGGGGGCAGGCAGGCCGCGCTGGTGCACTTCGTCGAGCGTGTTGGTGCCGACGAGGCGGACGCACTGCGGCGCGCACTCGCCGAGTTGGAAATAAACCAACGTTCTACACCCCAACGTTGTACTCCGTCCACTGGCGTGACGGCGGAGGACTGAGGGAGACTAGCAGCGTGTCCGCGCTGGCCTTCACCGTCCTCGCGGTGCTGCTGGCCGGTCCGGCACCGGCCTTGCTAGCACGAGCGACGTGGCCATTGCGCGCCCCCCGCGCCGCGATGGTGTTGTGGCAGGCCATCGCGCTGGCCGCGGTGCTTTCGGCATTCAGCGCCGGCATCGCGATCGCCACCCGGGTGCTCATGCCCGGCCCTGATGGTCGGCCCACCGCCAGCATCATCGGCGCCGCCGGGCGGCTCGGTTGGCCGCTGTGGACGGCATACATCGCGGTCTTGGCACTGACGGTGCTGGTCGGTGCCCGGCTGATGATCGCCGCGGTGCGGGTGGCCATCGCCAATCGGCGACGGCGGGCGCATCACCGGATGGTGGTCGATCTGGTCGGGGTCGGACACGATGCGGCCCTCGCCCAGCCGTGTGCCGGCACGCGCGCCCTGCGTATCTTGGACGTTCCGCAACCGCTCGCCTACTGTCTGCCCGGTATGCGCAGCCGGGTTGTTGTCAGCGAAGGAACCCTCAACACGCTCACCGACGCTGAAGTCGCGGCCATCCTCACCCACGAGCGAGCTCATCTGCGCGCCCGCCACGACCTAGTCCTGGAAGCGTTCACCGCGGTGCACGCCGCTTTTCCGCGGCTCGTCCGCAGCGCCAACGCGCTGCGCGCGGTGCGACTGCTCGTCGAGCTATTGGCCGACGACGCTGCGGTGCGCGCTACAGGGCGAACTCCCCTGGCCCGGGCGTTGGTTGCCTGCGCGTCCGGGCGGGCGCCGTCGGGCGCGCTGGCCGCCGCGGGTCCCAGCACGGTGCTGCGGGTACGCCGGCTGTCTGGGCGTGGCAACAGTCTGGTGCTGTCAGCCGCTGCGTATCTGGCTGCGGTAGCCGTGTTTGTGGTGCCCACCGTGGCGCTGGCCGTACCGTGGCTCACGGAGCTACGACGGCTGTTCAACGTCTAGTACCGCCCTGACCCCAAACACTTTGGACGACCAGAAGTCCGCTGTGCCACAGTGTGTCCGGACAGCTTTCGAAAAACCATCAGCAACAGTTCTCCAACCTGGAAGGCCCAACAGAGAGGCAGGACATGAGTTCGTCGGAATCGAAGACGGGCACCGCGCAGATCGGCGTCACAGGCTTGGCCGTGATGGGTTCGAACCTCGCCCGGAATTTCGCCCACCACGGCTACACGGTGGCGCTGCACAACCGATCCGTCGCCAAGACCGACGCGCTGCTCAAAGAGCACGGTGACGAGGGCAAGTTCGTGCGGTCGGAGACCATCGAGGAGTTTCTGGACGCGCTGGAGAAGCCGCGGCGGGTGCTCATCATGGTCAAGGCCGGCGACCCCACCGACGCGGTCATCAATCAGCTCGCCGACGCCATGGAAGAAGGCGACATCATCATCGACGGCGGCAACGCGCTCTACACCGACACCATTCGCCGCGAGAAGGCAATGCGCGAACGCGGACTGCACTTCGTCGGTGCCGGGATCTCTGGCGGCGAGGAGGGCGCGCTGAACGGGCCGTCGATCATGCCGGGCGGCCCCGCCGAGTCGTACGTATCGCTGGGCCCGCTGCTCGAGGAGATCTCCGCGCACGTCGACGGCGTGCCGTGTTGCACCCACATCGGTCCCGATGGCGCCGGGCACTTCGTCAAGATGGTGCACAACGGCATCGAGTACTCCGACATGCAGCTCATCGGCGAGGCCTACCAGCTGCTGCGCGACGGGCTGGGCAAGACCGCCGACGAGATCGCCGAAGTGTTCGACGAGTGGAACAAGGGCGATTTGGACAGCTTCCTGGTCGAGATCACCGCTGAGGTGCTGCGCCAGAAAGACGCCAAGACCGGCAAGCCGCTCGTGGACGTCATCCTCGATGAGGCCGAGCAGAAGGGCACCGGCCGCTGGACGGTGAAGTCTGCCTTGGACCTCGGTGTGCCGGTCACCGGTATCGCCGAGGCGGTGTTCGCCCGCGCGCTGTCGGGTTCGGTGGCCCAGCGCAAGGCCACCACCGGGCTGGCCGCGGGCAACCTCGGGGCCAAGCCCAGCGATGCGGCGCAGTTCGTCGAGGACGTCCGTCAAGCCCTCTACGCGTCCAAGATGATCGCCTACGCCCAGGGGTTCAACCAGATTCAGGCCGGCAGCGCCGAATACAACTGGGGCATCAAGCCCGGCGATCTGGCCACCATCTGGCGTGGCGGCTGCATCATCCGGGCCAAATTCCTCAATCGGATCAAAGAGGCATACGATTCCGACCCCGACCTCGCCACGTTGATCGTGGCACCGTATTTCCGCAGCGCGATCGAATCGGCTATCGACGGCTGGCGGCGGGTCGTGGTGACTGCAACTGCGCTGGGCATCCCCATCCCTGGCTTTTCCTCGGCGCTTTCCTACTACGACGCACTCCGCACCGAGCGGCTGCCTGCGGCGCTGACCCAGGGCCTGCGGGACTTTTTCGGCGCGCACACCTACGGGCGCATCGACGCGCCGGGCAAATTCCACACACTATGGAGTGGAGACCGCAGCGAAGTGCCGGTCTAGTAAAGGGGGCACAGCGACAGCGATGAGGTTTCTGGACGGGCACCGGCCCGGGTACGACCTGACCTACAACGACGTTTTCATCGTGCCGAACCGCTCCGACGTCGCGTCGCGGTTCGACGTCGATTTGTCCACCGGCGACGGCTCGGGCACCACGATTCCGGTGGTGGTCGCCAACATGACCGCGGTGGCCGGGCGGCGGATGGCCGAGACGGTGGCGCGCCGCGGCGGCATCGTCATCCTGCCGCAGGATCTTCCGATCACGGCGGTGCAGCAGACGGTGGAATTCGTCAAAAGCCGTGACCTGGTTCTCGACACCCCGGTGGTGCTGGAGCCCGACGATTCGGTGTCCGACGCGACCGCGCTGATCCACAAGCGCGCCCACGGAGTCGCGGTGATGGTTTTCGAGCGCCGCCCGATCGGTTTGGTCAGCGAATCATCCTGTGTGGGCGTGGATCGCTTCACCCGGGTGCGCGATGTTGCAACGACCGACTTCGTGACCGCCCCGGCGGACACCGAGCCGCGCAAGATCTTCGACCTGCTCGAGCACGCGCCGGTCGACGTCGCGGTGCTGACCAGCGCCGACGGCACCCTGGCGGGCGTGCTGACCCGCACCGGAGCGATCCGTGCCGGGATCTACGCCCCGGCCACCGACGCCGGCGGGCGGCTGCGCGTCGGCGCTGCCGTCGGTATCGGCGGCGAGGTGGCCGGCAAGGCCCAGTCCCTCGCCGAGGCCGGCGTCGACGTGCTCGTCATCGATACCGCCCACGGACACCAGGTCAAGACGTTGGAGGCGATCAAGGCGGTCGCATCGCTGGACTTGGCTGTACCGCTGGCCGCGGGCAACGTGGTGTCGGCAGAGGGCACTCGGGATCTGCTCGGCGCGGGGGCGAGCATCGTCAAGGTCGGTGTCGGTCCGGGCGCGATGTGCACCACCCGGTTGATGACCGGTGTCGGTCGCCCGCAATTCTCCGCCGTGCTCGAATGCGCCAGTGCCGCAAGGCAACTCGGTGGGCACGTGTGGGCCGACGGCGGCGTCCGCCACCCGCGCGACGTCGCGCTGGCGCTGGCCGCCGGGGCGTCGAACGTGATGATCGGGTCGTGGTTCGCCGGCACCTATGAGTCCCCCGGGGACTTGATGCGTGACCGCGACGACCAGCCGTACAAGGAGAGCTACGGCATGGCATCCAAGCGGGCCGTGGTCGCCCGCACCGGCGCCGAGACCGCATTCGATCGCGCCCGCAAGGCGTTGTTCGAGGAAGGCATTTCGACGGCGCGGATGGGTCTGGACCCCGACCGCGGCGGTGTTGAGGACCTGATCGACCACATCACCTCCGGCGTGCGCAGCACCTGCACCTATGTCGGTGCCTCGAACCTCGCGGAACTATATGAGCGGGCCGTAGTCGGCGTGCAGTCTCCGGCCGGCTACGCCGAGGGCCATCCGCTGCCCTCCGGCTGGTGAAACCGTCGCGGGCGGCACTAGACGTCTTCGCTACCATGTGAAATTCAATCCCGTAGCAAAGAACTGCTTGGGAATCGACTGCATCGAGCGAAAGGGATGACGTGCCGCAGGCACCCGCCGAGGCCCCAGCGATGCGGGCCTTCCGGGACGAGCGGCCACCCGCATCGTCGCCGGATCCCCCACCGCGGCAGGGAGCGAGCCGGCCGTGAGCCTCTCCGTCACCGCCGTCAGCGTGCTCGCCATCGCGGTGCTCATCTTCGGCAATGCGCTGTTCGTTGCGGCCGAATTCTCCCTGACGGCGCTGGACCGCAGCACGGTCGAGGCCAATGCCCGCAGCGGTAGGCGACGCGACCGCTTAATCCAGCGCGCCCAGCACAGGCTGTCGTTCCAGTTGTCGGGTGCTCAGTTAGGCATCTCGATCACCACCCTGGCAACCGGCTACCTGACCGAGCCGATGGTGGCCGACCTGCCGCATCCATGGTTCGACGCGATGGGGATACCCGACCCGGTGGCCGACGCGTTCATGGCATTCCTGGCGCTGGTGATCGTGACGTCGGTGTCGATGGTGTTCGGCGAGCTGGTCCCGAAGTATCTCGCGGTCGCCCGCCCGCTGCGGACCGCCCGTGCCGTCGTGGGCCCGCAATTCCTGTTCTCGCTGTTGCTCACCCCGGCCATCCGATTGACAAACGGGGCAGCGAACTGGATCGTGCGCCAACTGGGCATCGAGCCCGCCGAGGAGCTGCGGTCCGCCCGCTCAGCGCAGGAGCTGCTGTCGCTGGTGCGGACCTCGGCCCGCAGCGGCTCCCTGGACCTGGGCACCGCATCGCTGGTGCGGCGATCGCTGCAGTTCGGCACCCTGACCGCCGAGGAACTGATGACGCCACGCTCGAAGATCGTGACGCTGGAGACCGACAACACCGTCGCCGACCTGATCGCGGCCGCAGCGGAGTCCGGGTTCTCCCGATTCCCGCTCGTCGACGGCGACCTCGACTCGACCGTCGGCATCGTGCACGTCAAGCAGGTGTTCCAAATTCCGCCCGCCGAACGCGCGCACACGCTGCTCACCAGCGTGGTAAAGCCCGTCCCGGTGGTGCCGTCGACGCTGGACGGCGATGCGGTGATGGCGGAGATCCGCGCCAACAGCCTGCAGACCGCGCTGGTCGTCGACGAGTACGGCGGTACCGCGGGCATGGTGACCGTTGAGGATCTGATCGAAGAGATCGTGGGCGACGTGCGCGACGAACACGACGACGCCACGCCGGATGTGGTGGCAGCCGGCAGCGGATGGCGGGTGTCGGGCCTGCTGCGCATCGACGAGGTGGCCACCGAAATCGGGTATCGCGCCCCGGAGGGCCCATACGAGACGATCGGCGGGCTGGCGCTCCAACAGCTCGGCCACATCCCGGTGGCCGGCGAAACCGTCGAGTTGCCCGCGTTGGATCCGGACGGCTTGCCCAACGACTCGGTGCGCTGGCAGGCAACGGTGGTTCAGATGGACGGCCGCCGCATCGACCTGCTCGAGCTGACCGAACTGGGCAGTCAACCAGGCGGGCAACTGGGTGGCATCGCGGAACCCGGCTCGGGACTGGGCCGCTGATGCCCGACGCGCTGGGACTGCTGGTGGCGATCTTGCTGATCGGTGCCAACGCGTTCTTTGTGGGAGCGGAATTCTCACTGATCTCGGCCCGTCGCGATCGGCTCGAAGCGCTTGCCGAGCAGGGCAGGGCCAGCGCGGTGACGGTGATCCGCGCCGGTGAGCAACTCTCGTCGATGCTGGCGGGCGCTCAACTGGGCGTCACGGTGGCCTCCATCCTGCTCGGCCGGATCGGCGAGGCGGCGGTCGCCGACCTGCTGCAGACATCGCTCGGTCTGACCGGTATGCATCCGGCGCTGGTGCACACGTTGTCGTTGGTGATCGCGCTGGCGTTGGTGGTGACATTGCATGTGCTGCTCGGCGAGATGGTGCCAAAGAACATCGCCCTCGCCGGTCCGGAGCGGACGGCGATGCTGCTGGTACCGCCCTACCTGGCCTACGTGCGCGCGGCCCGGCCGTTGATCGCGTTCTACAACAAATGCGCGAACGCGGTATTGCGCGCGCTGGGTGTGGAGCCCAAGGACGCGCTCGCTAGCACCGTTTCCACGGTCGAACTGAGCGAGCTGATCGCCGAGTCGGTATCCGAAGGTCTGCTGGATCATGAGGAGCACACACGGCTGACCCGGGCGCTGCAGATTCGCACCAGGGTGGTCGCCGATGTCGCGCGGCCGCTCGCCGATATTCGGGTGGTGAGGGTGATTGCGGCCGGTTCGGGGCCGACGGTCGGCGCGGTCGAACAGGCCCTGGCCGAGACCGGCTACTCCCGGTTCCCGGTGGTAGGCGTCGATGGTGACTTCATCGGATACCTGCACATCAAAGACGTGTTGACGTTGAGTGACGATCCGCGGACCATCATCGACCTGGCGCTGGTGCGCCCGCTGCCGCGGGTTCCCGAGTCACTGCCGCTGGCCGATGCCTTGTCGCGGATGCGGCGCAGCAACAGCCATTTGGCATTGGTGACCGCCGACAGTGGTGAGAGTGGCCACCTGGTTGCGATGGTGGCGATGGAGGATCTGGTGGAGGACCTGGTTGGCGCCATGCGCGGCGGGACACAATGAGGCCGATCGCAGAGTAGAGCCAGGTGAAGCCCGTATGATCTGAGCGGCTGTCGACCACTCGGAACTGTCGGCAAAGTGCGCTCGTTGCCAGAAGGCGATTCCCGGATCGCCGCTTCGGTGCGGGCGAAGCCGTCAGCGCGTCGTGACCTGCTGTTGCGGGTCGCCGGATAGGCTCGTCAGGCCGCTGGTCGGTAGGCTGGAGTAATTGCCAGTAGGCAAAATGGAGGAGAATCATGACCGATCGCGTGTCGGTGGGGAACTTGCGCATTGCCCGAGTGCTCTACGACTTCGTGAACAAAGAGGCCCTGGCTGGCACCGATATTGACCCGGACAGCTTCTGGGCGGGCGTCGACAAAGTCGTCACCGACCTCACCCCGCAAAACCAGGATTTGCTGAACCGTCGCGATGAGCTGCAGGCCCAGATCGACAAGTGGCACAGGCAACGGGTGATCGCGCCCCTCGACATGGACGCTTACCGGCAGTTCCTTACCGAAATTGGCTACCTGCAGCCCGAGCCCGACGACTTCACCATCACCACGTCAGGCGTCGATGACGAGATCACGACCATAGCCGGCCCGCAGCTGGTGGTGCCGGTGCTCAATGCGCGGTTCGCGCTGAACGCGGCCAACGCTCGTTGGGGCTCTCTCTACGACGCGCTCTATGGCACCGACGCAATCTCGGAGAAGGACGGCGCCGAACGGGGCTCCGGCTACAACAAGGTGCGCGGCGACAAGGTGATCGCGTACGCGCGCAAGTTCCTGGACGGAGCCGTGCCGCTGTCGTCGGGTTCTTACGCCAACGCCACCGGTTTCAAGGTCGAGGACGGCCAGCTGCTGGTCGCTCTGCCCGAGGAGTCCACGGGGCTCGCCGACCCCAGCCAATTCGCCGGCTACACCGGCGAGGCCGAGTCGCCGACGTCGCTCTTGCTGGTTAACCACGGTTTGCACGTCGAGATCCTGATCGACCCGGACTCACCGATCGGGAAGACCGACCGCGCAGGCGTCAAGGACGTGATCCTGGAATCGGCGATCACCGCGATCATGGACTTCGAAGACTCGGTGTCCGCCGTCGACGCCGACGACAAGGTGCTGGGCTACCGCAACTGGCTCGGCCTGAACAAGGGAGATCTGGCCGCCGGGGTGGACAAGGATGGCGACACCTTCACGCGGGTGCTGAATCAGGACCGGAACTACACCGCGCCGGACGGCAGCGAGCTCACTTTGCCCGGCCGCAGTCTCATGCTCGTGCGCAACGTCGGCCACCTGATGACCAACGACGCGATCGTCGACGCGGACGGCAACGAGGTGTTCGAAGGCATCATGGACGCCCTGCTCACCGGCCTGACCGCGACCCACGGGCTGAAATCCGGCTCGGACAATAACGGGGCCAATGGCCCCTTGCGGAACAGCCGCGCCGGGTCGATCTACATCGTCAAGCCCAAGATGCACGGTCCGGCCGAGGTGGCGTTCACCGTTGAATTGTTCAGCCGGGTCGAAGACGTGCTGGGGTTGCCGCAGGGCACGATGAAGGTCGGCGTGATGGATGAGGAGCGGCGCACCACCCTCAACCTGAAGGCATGCATCAAGGCTGCCGCCGACCGGATCGTGTTCATCAACACGGGTTTCCTGGACCGCACCGGCGACGAGATCCACACCTCGATGGAGGCCGGCCCGATGGTGCGCAAGGGCACCATGAAGAGCCAGCCGTGGATCCTGGCCTACGAGGACAGCAATGTCGACACCGGCCTGGCCACCGGCTTCCGCGGCCGCGCCCAGATCGGCAAGGGCATGTGGGCGATGACCGAGCTGATGGCCGACATGGTCGAGCAGAAGATCGCGCAGCCGCGCGCGGGCGCCAGCACCGCCTGGGTGCCCTCGCCCACCGCGGCCACCCTGCACGCGATGCACTACCACTTTGTCGACGTGGCCGCGGTGCAACAGGAGCTCGAGGGCAACAAGCGCACCACGATCGACCAGCTGCTGACCATTCCGTTGGCCAAGGAACTGGCTTGGGCTCCCGAGGAGATCCGCGAGGAGGTCGACAACAACTGTCAGTCGATCCTCGGCTACGTGGTGCGTTGGATCGACCAGGGAGTCGGTTGCTCAAAGGTGCCTGACATCCACAACGTGGCTCTCATGGAGGACCGCGCCACGCTGCGGATCTCCAGCCAGCTGCTGGCTAACTGGCTGCGACACGGCGTCATCACCCGCGACGATGTGCGGGCCAGCCTGGAACGGATGGCGCCGATGGTCGATCAGCAAAACGCTGGCGACGCCGCGTATCAGCCAATGGCGCCCAACTTCGACGACAGCATCGGCTTCCTGGCCGCCGAGGAGCTGATCTTGTCCGGAGCGCAGCAACCCAACGGCTACACCGAGCCGATCCTGCACCGCCGTCGTCGTGAATTCAAAACCCGATCCGGTGCCTGATCGCGGCTCGACATGCGGTAATGCGTCTTATGACTAGATTCGGCGCCGGTTTCAAAGCAGGTCAGGCGATGGTTCGACGGAAAGGCGGCGGGCACCAGGATGGGTAGGCACCGAATGCCCGACCGTGAGAATTCCGCCGACGCGCTGTCCGTCGAAGCGCTGTCTAAAAAATCCTCCGCGGACGACCCGGACCGAGACGAGGACGGAGACGAGATAGGTCACGGCCCGGACAGCGACGTAGCCCCTGCGGCTGACTTCCCGCCGCACACCGATGACCGGGCGGATGACCACCACTATGGGGACGACGAGTACTTCCCCGCCGACCAAGACCACGACGTTGCCCGCGGAGAATTTGCGGCCGAGCCCGCCGACGAGTACCCGGATTTTCCGCCTCGGCAGGCGAGCGCGGCGGACTTGGATCCGCCGGCCGCTCCATCGCATCCATTCCACCCCGGCCACGGCGGACTCGGTGAGTGGCGGGGTGGCCACCGCAGCGCCGGCGGCCGACGGGGAGTCAGCATCGGCCTGATCGTGGCCTTGGTCGCGGTGGTCGTGATCGTGGGCACGGTGATCCTGTGGAGTTTCTTCGGTGACGCGCTGTCCAACCGCAGCCATACGGCCGCCGCGCGTTGCGTGGGAGGCAAGGAGACAGTCGCCGTCATCGTCGACCCGTCGATGGCCGATCAGGTGCAAGAATTCGCCGGAAGCTACAACTCATCGGCCGGGCCGGTCGGCGACCACTGCATGGCGGTGAGTGTCAAACCCGCCGGCTCCGACGCCGTCCTGAACGGTTTCGTCGGCAAATGGCCGGCCGACCTCGGCGGCCAGCCGGCACTGTGGATACCCAGCAGCTCGATCTCCGCGGCGCGGCTCGCCGGCGCCGCGGGTCAGAAAACCATTAGCGACAGCCGTTCGCTGGTGACGTCGCCGGTGCTGCTTGCCGTGCGACCCGAATTACAGCCGGCGCTCGCAAATCAGAATTGGGCGGCACTGCCCGGCCTGCAAACCAACCCGAACTCTTTGGCCGGCCTGAACTTACCGGCCTGGGGATCACTGCGAGTTGCGCTGCCGGCCAAAGGCAACGGTGACGCCGCATTTCTGGCCGGCGAGGCGGTGGCAGCCGCGTCAGTGCCCGCGGGTGCGCCGGCAACCCAGGGCACCGCCGCAGTGCGCACATTGATGGCCGCACAACCCAAACTGGCGGACAACACGCTGACAGAGGCGATGAACACGTTGCTCAAGCCCGGTGACGTCGCAACGGCGCCGGTGCACGCGGTGGTTACCACCGAGCAGCAGCTGTTCGAGCGCGGCCAGTCGGTGTCAGACGCCAAGAGCACGTTGGCTTCCTGGCAACCACCCGGACCGGTGCCGGTCGCCGACTATCCCACGGTGCTGCTCAGCGGCTCGTGGGTGTCCAAGGAGCAGAGCGAGGCGGCCAGCGAGTTTGCCCGGTTCATGCGCAAGCCCGAGCAACTGGCGAAGCTGGCCAAAGCCGGCTTCCGTGTTAACGGCGTCAAACCGCCGAGCAGCCCCGTCACCAGTTTCGCGGCGCTGGCCCCCGCCCTGTCGGTGGGTGACGACGCCATGCGCGCCACGCTGGCCGACGCCATGAGCGCACCGTCTAACGGGGTGGCAACGACCATCATGCTCGACCAGTCGCTGTCCACCGATGACGGCGGCAAGACCCGCCTGGCCAACGTCATCGCGGCGCTCGGAGACAGGATCAAGGCGATGCCGCCCAACTCGGTCATGGGGCTGTGGACGTTCGACGGCCACGAAGGTCGATCAGAGGTGGCGACCGGGCCACTGACCGACCCGGTCAACGGCCAGCCGCGCACGGCAGCTCTGCTGGCCGCGCTGGACAAGCAGTATTCATCGAACGGCGGTGCTGTGTCGTTTACCACACTGCGAATCATCTACCAGGACATGCTGACCAATTACCGTGCCGGCCAAACGAATTCGGTGCTGGTGATCACAGCGGGGCCCCACTCGGACCAAACCCTTGACGGGCCGGGACTGCAGGACTTCATCCGCCGCAGCGCCGATCCGGCGAAACCGATCGCGGTCAACGTCATCGATTTCGGAGCTGACCCCGACCGGGCAACCTGGGAAGCCGTCGCTCAGCTCAGCGGAGGCAGCTACCAGAACCTGGCGACGTCGGCCACCCCCGACCTCGCCACGGCGATCAATACGTACCTGAGCTGACAGCTACTGCCGTCGGCATCCCGGCGACTTGTCATACTTCGGGCATACCATCATGGGCGTTATCGAAGGAGCGCGATGAAGGTTGATTTCACGCCCGATCCACGGCTGTATCCGTTCGAGTCGCGCTGGTTCGACAGCTCGCGGGGTCGCATCCACTACATCGATGAGGGTGACGGCCCGCCAATCCTGTTGTGCCACGGCAACCCGACGTGGAGCTTCCTGTATCGCGACATCATCGTCGGGCTGCGCGACCGATTCCGTTGCATCGCGCCGGATTATCTCGGGTTCGGGCTGTCGGAGCGTCCCGCCGGATTCGGCTACACGATCGACGAGCACGCCCAAGTCGTCGGCGAATTTGTCGATCACCTCGGCCTCGACGCCTACCTGACGATGGGCCAGGACTGGGGTGGGCCGATCGGCATGGCGGTCGCCGTGGGGCGTGCCGATCGGGTGCGCGGCGTCGTGTTGGGAAACACGTGGTTCTGGCCTACCGACGTGCTGACGACCAAGATCTTCAGCCGGGTGATGTCCAGTCCGCCGATGCAGTGGGCGATTCTGCAACGCAATTTCTTCGTCGAGCAGCTGATCCCCGCAGGCACCGAGCGCCGGCCCAGCGCCGTCGTGATGGAGCACTACCGGGCGGTGCAGCCCAGCCCGGCCGCGCGGTTGGGTGTGGCCGAGATGCCCAAGCAGCTCTTGGCCGCCCATCCCCTGCTGGAACGGCTAGGCCAGGCGGTGCCGGCCAAGCTGGGCGCCAAGCCCGCGCTATTCGTCTGGGGCATGAAAGATTTCGCATTCAGGCCCGGCCCGACGCTCCCGCGGATGCGCCAGACGTTTCCCGACCACGTCCTCGTCGAGTTGCCCACCGCCAAGCATTTCATCCAGGAGGATGCGCCCGACCAGATTGCCGCGGCGATCCTGCAGCGCTTCGGCTGATCAGCGGGCCGGTTCAGGCGAACGCCGCCACCGGCGGGCACGAGCAGACCAGGTTGCGGTCGCCGTAGGCTTCGTTGATGCGACGCACCGGCGGCCACACCTTGGGCCGGAAGGCCGCGCCGAGCGGATAGGCGGCCTCTTCCCGGGTATACGGGTGATCCCAGTCGGTGACCAGCAAGCACTCAGCGGTGTGCGGCGCGCCCCGCAGCGGATTGTCATCGGCGGGCCACTCCCCCGCGCCGACGCGGTCGATCTCCCCGCGGATGGCGATCATGGCCTCGCAGAATGCGTCGATTTCGGTAAGGCTTTCGCTCTCGGTGGGCTCCACCATTAGCGTGCCGGCCACCGGGAAGCTCATGGTGGGCGCGTGGAAGCCGTAGTCCGACAAGCGTTTTGCGACGTCGTCGACGGTCACGCCGGTCGCCTTGGTGATCCCGCGCAGGTCCAGGATGCACTCGTGGGCGACCATGCCATTCTCGCCGGTGTACAGCACCGGGAAGTACTCGTCGAGCCGGCGGGCGATGTAGTTGGCCGAGGTGATCGCGACCAGCGACGCCGCCCGCAGACCGTCGGCGCCCATCATCCTGATGTAGGCCCAGGTGATCGGCAGAATCGAGGCAGACCCGTAGGGCGCCGACGAGACCGGATGGCCCTGGGGCTGGGGGCACGCCCCCACAAGTGGGAGGGGGTACCTCCCACTTGTGGGGGCGGACCCGCACCCGCTTGCGGGGGACTCAGGAGCATACGGGTGACCCGGCAGGAACGGCGCCAGATGCGAACGCACCGCCACCGGCCCGACCCCCGGACCGCCGCCGCCGTGCGGGATGCAGAACGTCTTGTGCAGGTTGAGGTGGCTGACGTCGCCGCCGAATTTCCCCGGGCGGGCCAGGCCCACCAGCGCGTTGAGGTTGGCGCCGTCGACGTACACCTGGCCGCCCGCGTCGTGCACGGCGGCGCAGATGTCGGCGATGTCGTGCTCGTACACACCGTGGGTGGACGGATAGGTGATCATCAGCGTCGACAGCCGGTCGGAGTGTTCGCTGACCTTGGCACGTAGATCGTCGAGATCGACGTCGCCGTTATCGTGGCAGCCAACCACCACCACCCGCATACCGGCCAACGCCGCCGACGCGGCGTTGGTGCCGTGCGCGCTGGACGGGATCAGGCAGATGTCGCGGTGCGGTTCGCCCCTGCTGGCGTGGTAGTCATGGATCGCCAAAAGGCCCGCGTACTCGCCTTGCGAGCCGGCGTTGGGTTGCAGAGAGACGGCGTCGTAGCCGGTCATCTGTACCAGCCAGCTCTCCAGCTCGCCGATGAGGCGACGCAGCCCCGGGGTGTCCGATGCCGGGGCGAACGGATGCTGACGCGCGAATTCGGGCCAGGTGATCGATTCCATCTCGGCCGCGGCGTTGAGTTTCATCGTGCACGAGCCGAGCGGAATCATGCTGCGATCCAAGGCGATGTCCTTATCCGCCAGCGCACGCAGGTAGCGCATCATCGCCGTCTCGGTGCGGTATTGGGTGAACGCGGGGTGCGTCAAGAACTCTGAGGTTCGGGTCGCGATATCGCTCCCGACCGGCTGTGCGGCGGAGATTCCGAAAGCGTGCAGAACCGCCGCGACATGAGCGTCGGTGGTGGCTTCGTCGCAGGCCACCGACACGTGGTCGGCGTCGACGCGCCAAAGGTTGATGCCCTTCGCCTTGGCCGCGGCCAGCACCTCATCCGCGCGCCCCGGCACCCGGGCCAGCACCGTGTCGAAGTACTTCTCGTGTACCAGCGCGTCGCCCAGCGCGGCGGCGATGCTCTCGGCGTGCGAGTGCACGCGGCGCGCGATTCCGGTCAGCCCTTCGGCGCCGTGGTAGCTGGCGTACATGGCGGCCATCACCGCCAGCAGCACCTGTGCGGTGCAGATGTTGCTGGTCGCCTTGTCGCGGCGGATGTGCTGCTCGCGCGTCTGCAGCGCCAAGCGATACGCCGGCGACCCGTCACTGTCGACGGACACGCCGACCAGTCGGCCCGGCAGCTGACGGGCGTGCTTGGCGTGCACGGCCAGGTACCCCGCATGGGGGCCGCCGAATCCCATTGGCACGCCGAGCCTTTGGGTTGTGCCGAAGGCGACGTCGGCGCCGGTCTCGCCTGGCGGTGTGATCAGCGTCAGCGCCAACAGGTCGGCGCCGATGGCGACCAGGGCGCCGCGGTCGTGCGCCTGAGCCACCAGAGCCGTCCAGTTCGTGATCCGGCCGCTGGCCCCGGGTAGCTGGGTGATGACGCCGAAGAACTCGCCGTCGGGCAGGCCGTTACGCAGGTCGGCGGTGACGATTTCGATGCCCAGCGGCTTGGCGCGGGTGGCCAGCACCGCTGCCGTCTGGGTGAATACGTCGGCGTCGACGGCCAGCCGGTTCGCGGTGCCGCGGGCCGCACGATGCATCAATGTCATGGCCTCGGCGGCCGCGGTGCCCTCGTCGAGCATCGACGCGTTCGCGATCTCGAGGCCGGTGAGGTCGGTGACCACGGTCTGGAAATTCAGCAGCGCTTCCAGCCGACCCTGGCTGATCTCGGGCTGATAGGGCGTGTACGCGGTATACCAGGCCGGGTTTTCCATGATGTTGCGCAGCAGCACCGGGGGTGTGAGCGTGTCGTAGTAGCCCTGCCCGATCATCGACACCGCGACGGTGTTGGAGTCGGCGAGCGCCCGGAGCTCGGCCAGCGCCTCGGCCTCGCTGGCGGCCGGTGGTAAGTGGTCCAGGCCCGGTGCGTCACCTGTGTCGGTGAGCTTGTCGAGGATGCCCGTCGGGACCGCCTTGGCCGCCAGGTCGTCGAGCGAGTCGACACCGATGACCGCGAGCATGGTGGCGATGGCCTGGCTGTCCGGGCCGATATGCCGGTCTGCGAAGGTTGATTGGTCGGGCACTGGCGAACTCCTGACACAGGGAGAGGACTAGGGTCCTCTCCCTCTGTCTTCGCCCGTCCATCGGGCGCCTGAGAGATTCAGCGCCGGTACGGTCCGGCGCCTTTCCCCATCGGCGGGTGTGGACCGATACAGGTCTCCACCGCTTTCCAGAGGCATCGTTATCTAGCGCGGTCCGGGTGCCTGAGAGGTTGACGGAGAGGTGTTGCTCCTTCGGCGTCTGTAGCTGGCGGCCACAGAACTCTCCCGCGCAAGTGCGATGCGTGGTCCAGTTTACTGCCGAGCAGACGCAAAGTCGCACGCGCGGCAGCCGCCGGTGCGATTCTGTGTCTGCTCGCGGGAGTGCCCCCAGCTCGCGGTGGGAACTCTCAGCTAGCCGATCTTGCGGTCGCGATGCTTGCGCCGGGAAGCCAGCTCGTCTTCCGGCGTGGCAATTGACTCGCCGCCGTCAGCGCGCTCACCGTGGAAGTCGGCGATAACGCCGGTCAGCTCACGCATCGCGCCGGACACGGCGATGCCGAACACGCCCTGCCCGCCTTGCAGCAGGTCGACAACCTCTTCGGCCGACGTGCACTCATACACCGTGGTGCCGTCGGAGAACAAGGTGATGTTGGCCAGATCCTGGACACCCCGCTGGCGCAGATGGTCGACCGCAACCCGGATGTTGTGCAGCGAGATACCGGTGTCGAGCAAGCGCTTGACGATCTTGAGAACGAGGATGTCTTTGAACGAGTAGAGCCGCTGGCTGCCCGAACCTGCCGCGCTGCGAATCGACGGGACCACCAACGAGGTGCGTGCCCAGTAGTCCAACTGGCGGTATGTGATGCCGGCGATCTGGCAGGCACTCGGCCCGCGATAGCCAACCAACTCGTCGGGCACGGAATCGTCGGGGAACAGTCCGGGTTGCACGGGTCCACGCGGTGCGGTGGGGCCATTGAGGCCACCGCCACCACTGGTCGCGCCGTCCGCGTGGTCAGCAAGGTCCAGTTGACCTTGACGTGGCTGGTCGCTCACGGTGGTTCCTCTCGCCGATCGCGCTCTTGTCGCTAGCTGCGGCTCTGGCTGCCGGGACAGCCACCTTTAGTCAGGCCCGAGTGCTAGAGAGCTTACTGCTGTTCGATAGCTGCCGTGCCTTAAGTCGTAATCAAGTATGGCCGTCGCCTGGGTCAGTGGGCGCTAACCGCGAGGCGTGTCGCATCCCGGTGCTATATGAAACGCATCCGTGATATAGACGGCTGCATCGTCGCCGGGCTAGGTGGCCTTGAAATCGTCCGGCGACACACTGTCAAGAAACTCTTTGAACTTCTCCACCTCGTCCTCACGCACAGCGCTGCTAGCCTCCTCGTCGCTTTCGTCGGGAATCAGCAGACCAGCCTGTGCCAGCACCGCCTCCTCGACGTAGATCGGGACGCCGACCCGCAGTGCGATCGCCACCGAGTCCGAGGGGCGCGCCGACACTTTGATGTTGCGGTCGAAGATCAGATCGGCGTAGAAAGTGCCCTCCTGCAGATCGACGATCCGCACCTCTTTGAGCGAATGCCCAAGCGCGGCAATGAGATCCCTGATCAGATCATGCGTCAGTGGGCGGGGTGGCTCGACGCCTTGCTGCTCCAGCGCGATCGCGGCGGCTTCCGACTGGCCTATCCAGATCGGCAGGTACCGGTCACCGTTGGCTTCGCGCAGCAACAGCACCGGCTGGTTCTGCGGCTGCTCGACACGAATGCCGACAACACGAACTTCACCCATCTGCGTCTGCCCTCCGCGCATGCCGCCGAACACCAAGCTGTCCAACGAAGTCTAATCCTCAGCGATGCAGAACGTCGCGAACGGCAGACTTCATCAACGAGGTGTGCAAAGTGATAGCTAGTGCCGCGACTTCGCGCGCCAGGTCGTCGGCGCGATCACGGGCGCCGGCCTTACCGGCTTTGACCAACGGCCCGGCGATCTGGGCGATCAGGTCGGACTGCCGGTCGGCCGCTGAGCGGAACCCCCTCAGATGACGCGGCTCGACGCCGTACTCGGACAAGGCCCGTGCACATTGGAGTATCACGATCGCGTGTTCATCGAAGAAACCGCCCGGCCCGGTGGTGATCACCCCGGCCTTGAGCAGCGCCGTCAGCAGGTCTTCGTGGACTCCTGAGCGCTCCAAGAGGTCTTCCCGACTCAGCCGGATAGGGGTCGGCGACGCCGCCGAGGTGTCTGATCCGGCCTGGCGTCCAGCCCCGCTGTCCGTTACCGAGACCAATCGCGGTACGCCGTAAGGCGATCCGAATAGCGGTAGCTCACCGTCGGGCTGGGCGTCCAGCTGCGCCCTAATCACCTTTAGCGGTAGGTAGTGATCCCGCTGGGCGGTGAGGATGAAGCGTAGCCGCGCGCAGTCGTACGCGGTAAATCTCCGGTACCCCGATGCTGCGCGCTGCGGCGTCACCAGTCCCTCGGCCTCCAGGAAGCGAATCTTGGAGATTGTGACATCGGGGAAATCCGGCCTCAACAGGTCAAGGACCGCCCCGATCGACATCCCGGCCAGTGCCGGGCTATCGGGTGCGCTCACTAGCCTCCGGTTCCCCCGTCGTCGTCACCTTGCTTGGGTCCGGTCAAAAACACCAAACGGAACTTGCCGATCTGCACTTCGTCACCGTTTGCCAGTACCGCCGAATCCACCGGCTCGCGGTTGACGTAGGTGCCGTTGAGGCTGCCGACGTCAACAACGTGGAATTCGTTGCTTTCCAATCGGAATTCGGCGTGGCGACGGCTGACCGTGACGTCATCGAGGAAGATGTCACTGTCCGGATGCCGGCCGGCGGAGGTAGTGGCCTGGTCGAGCAGGAAGCGCGACCCAGCGTTGGGTCCCCGTTTGACGACTAGCAACGCCGAACCCGCCGGGAGCCCTTCGACCCCGGATACCGCGCTCTCGGCACCCCCCTGTGCCGGAGCATCCAGCTCGTTGAGGAAGTCGGCGCGGAAGACCGAGGTCGTCTCCACGGTGACTTCGTCAGAAGTCTGGTCGTTGTCCATGTCCGTCACCCGCTGCTCCTTCTGGCCGCTGTGGCGTTGTCTGACCGGGCCGCTCGGCCGGCTTCCTACTAGATTCTCCGCCTTGTACTGCCGATTACTAGCTTCTTAGTGCCTCCAATGCTGATTCCTTGACCGTACCGCGCGGTGGTCCGCATTGTGCTTGCCACCGCAGTCAGGGGCGCTGACCGTTCCGGATCGTCGCCGCGCGGCGCTGGCAGGCACCTTAGCAACCGTCATTCGGTCAGTGTGCCCCGGTAGGCCTCAGCGTCAAGCAGCTCCGCAAGGGCAGACTCCAAAGCTGCGACATCGGAGGCCTGCACGTCGAGTAGCCAGCCCGCGCCATACGGCTCCGAGTTCACGAGTTGTGGGCTGCCCTCCAGATCGCTGTTGACCGCTGATACTTTGCCCGAAACCGGCGCGTATAGGTCCGACACCGATTTTGTCGACTCCACTTCGCCGAAGGACTCGCCTGCGGTCACCTCAGCGCCCAGGTCGGGCAGCTGGACAAAAACGACATCACCCAGTGCCGACTGCGCGAAGTCGGTGATCCCGATCCGCACGGTGTCTCCCCCGCTGCGGCGAACCCATTCATGTTCGGCGGTGTAATGCAGATCGGGCGGGATATCGCTCACGGTGATCCTGTTCTGGTCGGTGCTCACTTGACGGGCTGAGCGTATTGGTGCGGTTTTGGTTGCCGCAAGGTGGTCACGTCCACTCGGTCGGCCTGTTGCACAGACATCCGCGCGCCAACGCGTTTGACGCTGTCCTCCGCGCCACCGGGAATGTTCATCGCAGCGGCCAGCGTCGGCGGATCACCAATCGCCAGAACCGAATACGGCGGCGACAGCGCCTTATTGTCGATGGTCAGGGAGCCGGGAACACCGACCACCCAGGTATCGACGCCGACGCGCACCGACTGGTGTGCATCATTGATTTCGATCGCCTCGGCGCCCGCGGCACGCAATTCGTTGATCACGTCGAGCATCGCTTCTGGTGCCACCCCAGGTCCGGGATCTTCGATCTTCAACGTGACACCAGGCCCAGTGGCGCCCACAGCACCAACCAGGATGGATAGCGCAGCCAACCTGGCCTGAGCGCTTTGGATGGCGGCCTGATCGGTGTTGCCTGACGCCTGCAACGAGTTCAGCGTGTTCTGAAGATCCGTCACTTCGGTATTCAGCGTGGCCTCGCGTTGCCGCAACGAATCCAACAACACCAACAGATCGGCCGGACGAGCGGTTTCCAGGGAGTCACCGGACCTGGTCTGGCGGGCCTGGGTGACGATGGCGATCCCCAAGACCAGGCACAACAGGATCGCCAGTGTTCCGAACACCAAACGAGATCGCCCGCCTCGCAGCAGTCCCGACAGTCCGGTACGGCGTAGCGGCCCGATCTCCGGCCGCGGAAGATCGTTGGGTAGCTCGTGGCGGCCACGCGGCTCACTGGAGTGACCGTGCTGGGTTGGCGCGTCAGGACTTTCCGGTTCTGGGGGCCCGGCGTGTTCTGAGGGATCTTGGCTCATCGTGACCTCATCCCCGTCATGCCCCGAACAGCCGTCGCCGCAGTGCTGCGGCATTGCCGAAGATGCGGATACCCAGCACGACGATGATCGCGGTGGACAACTGCGTGCCAACGCCTAGTTGGTCGCCGACGTAGACGATAAGGGCAGCGACCAAGACGTTGAACACGAACGAAACCACGAAGACCTTCGGGTCAAAGATCCGCTCGAGGTAGGCGCGCAGCCCGCCGAACACCGCGTCGAGGGCGGCGACCACCGCGATCGGCAGATAGGGCTGGATGACCTCGGGCACGCTGGGATGGAAAACCAAGCCCAGCACGATCCCGATGGCAAGCGCCGCGATACCGATCATGCTCGCCGCATTCCCGTCCACGTTCGCCGGACGGGCACCGGAACCATCGTTACAGCGAATTCTCTCACGAGGGCCCAATCTGTTTGGCGAACTTGACATCCCGGATGGAGCCGGCAGGCAGTGAAAGGCCATCGGCGATGTTCACGCTGACGCCGACGCCGTAGGAGACCTCCAGCAGCCTGAGACGCTGCAGACCGGGGCTGTTGTCGAAGACGTCTCGCATCGCGTGCGGCGGTCCGACCGCGAGGATCGTATAGGGGCTGCTGGTGGGGTTGTTGTCAACCAGGATCGCGCCGCCGGCCTGCCGAATGGTCACGTTCGGCCCGATCCGTACGCCGCCGACCGAGATGCCCTCAGCACCACTCGCCCACAACGAGTTGACGACGAGCTGCAGGTCGCGGTCCAGAATGATTTGCCGGCTGCCGTTAACCCGCTGCTTGGATACGTCGGAAAGATTCGGGCTCACACCGGGATCGGTCACGGTCACCGTCAGGCCCGGCCCGGTGATGGCTGTGCTGGCCGCTGCCAGGCTGAGCGCGTCGAGGCGGGTCAGCAGCCGCTGCCCCTCGGCATCGTCGGCGAGCGCGCGCCGTTGTACGTTGTCGAGTTGCCCGGTGAGCACGCTGCGCCGTTGAGCCAACTTGGCGGCGGCGGCTTCGGTTGAACGCACGCTTGTTGCGAGCAGCTGCTGTTCGGTCCGCATCCCGGGGGCAACGGAGCGGGCCTGCGCGACCGCGGCGGCAAACACCGTGGCGACCAGCGTCGCGGCCAGGGCTTGCCAAAACCAACCGAAAGCGCGGGCTCGCGTGCTTGGCGGCGTGGCCGAGCGTTCGGCGGCCGCCGCGGCGTAACCGGGGTCCAGATGTTCCGACAGCAGGGCGCGTAGCAGTGAGGGCACCGGGATGAGCGTGGGTCGCGTTGCCACGTGGGCGCTGTAGCCGGCATTGGGGTCATAGCCGCCGAGCAGCCGGTCGGGTTCACCCATGTTCACCCGCTTTGGGGGGGAGCCGCTGACCGGTCTTGTGGTTGACCTTGGGCATCCGGCGCACCACCAGCGTCATCTGCACCAGGTACAGGACGAGCGACCACAGGTACGTATACATACCCCAGACCAAAAACGCCCAACCGATGGCCCCCACCACCCGGCTCCACAATGCGTCCCACGTTCCCAGCAGGACGAGTGGAAAGCCGGCCATCAGGCAGAAGGTCGCGGCCTTACCGACATAGGTCACCGGCAGCGCCGACAGTCCGCGGCTCCGCAACACCGGCAGCGTCGCCGCCAGTAGAGCGTCGCGTACCAGCAGTGTGATGACGAACCACCACGGCACGATCCCGCGCAGCGCCAACGCGATCGGGACCGTCACCATGTAGAGGCGATCGACCGCCGGGTCGAGTAGGACGCCCAACCGCGAAGACTGGTTCAGCGTCCGGGCGATCTTGCCGTCGGCCCAGTCGGAGGCACCGCTGAACATCAGAATCGCCACCGCCCAGCCGTCGGCGTGCTTGACGAGCAGAACGTAAATAAACACCGGGATGAGCGCCAGGCGGAGCGCGCTCAGCAAGTTGGGTACTGTCAGCACCCGTTCGGGCGGACGCTGCGGCTCCATGAGCCGTGACCTTAGCCCGGCGACGATGCGGTTCGCAGCGCGGACCGAGCTGGAGCCGGGTAATCAAGCACAGCCCGGTTCCTCGTCGGTCCGCCTGACGGCTCAGCTCAGCGGAACACCCCGGGCAGGCTCAGGGTGGTCAGCGTGTCATCGGCCAGCGGGTTGTCGTTGACCATGTATGTCCAGGTCGACGTCGGCCGCGCCAGCTTGGACAGATCCAGCCCCTGTTCGTCTTCGACGACGTTTGCGGTCTCAAACGTCTGTTGGGCAGCCTCGATCGCGTCGGCCGCCAGCGATGCGAACGCGTCGACCGCCAACCGGTGGAATTCGTCGAGCGGGTTCTGCCGGCCCAGTGCGCGCAAATGGATGCTTTCGCGGATGTCGGCCAGATACGCCAGATGATCGGCCCAGCCGCGGTCGAGGTGATACAGCATGATGAGCCGGCAGATCTTCTCTAGACGCTTTTCGGACAGGTCCTCGGAGAGCTCTTCGTATCGTTCCGGCGCCAGCTCGGCGAGTTCCTCGCGCGCGGTTGCAGTGCGCAGCAACGTGTTTCGGCGGTCGACGATGATGGCGCGCTGCTGGGCGATCAGCTGGTTGTAGCGCCAGGTGTTCGCGTGCACATCCAGCAATCGGCCCTCGGCGACGCGCTGCGCGTGGTCCAGCAGGCCGCTGGTCTTGGGGCTGACGATCCTGCCGTCCTCATCGGTCTGCGTCGGCAACTTGTTGCGCTCGAGGTTGGCTGCGACGACGTCGTCTTCCCAGCTCGAGAAGAACACCGACGACCCCGGGTCACCCTGGCGTCCGGCCCGGCCGCGCAACTGGTTGTCCAGCCGCTCGGTGTGGTGCCGGCCGGTGCCGACCACGTGCAGCCCGCCCAGTTCGGCGACCCGGTCGTGGTCAGCCTCGTCGGATCCGCCGAGCCGGATATCGGTGCCGCGCCCGGCCATCTGCGTGGACACCGTGATCACGCCGTGTTTGCCGGCCTCGGCGATCACCTGGGCCTCCTCGGCGTCATTCTTCGCGTTGAGCACCACCGCGGGGACTCCGCGGCGCAGCAGACGCTCGTGCAGCTCTTCGGATTCGGCCACGTCGCGGGTGCCGACCAGCACCGGCTGCCCGGTCTCGTGCACCTCGGCGATGTGATCGACGATCGCGTCGTTCTTGGCGGCGGCGGTGATGTAGACGCGGTCCGATTCGTCCTCGCGAACGTTCGGGGTGTTCGGCGGAATCGGTGAAACACCGAGCTTGTAGAACTGCCGCAGCTGCTCACCGGCGGCCAGCGCGGTGCCGGTCATGCCGCACACGGTCATGTAGCGGTTGATCAGCGCCTGCACCGTGATGGTGTCGAGCACCTCGCCGGTTTCGGTGGTCTCGATGCCTTCCTTGGCCTCCACGGCGGCCTGCAGGCCGTCCGGCCAGCGCTGCAGTTGCGCGATGCGGCCGCGGGAGGCGTTGATCAGGTGCACCGCGTCATCGCGGACGATGTAGTGCACGTCGCGCTGCAACAGCACATGCGCGTGCAGGGCGACGTTGACTTCGGTCAGGGTGGTGCCGACGTGTTCCTCGGAGTAGAGGTCGATGCCGCCGAGGGCCTTTTCGACTTTGCGCGCGCCGACGTCGGTCAGATGCACGTTGCGGCTGTCGGCGTCGGTGTCGTAGTCGGTGTCGGCGGCGAGCTCGCCGACCAGCTTGATGATCTCCAGCCGCGGCGTCTCGCGGTGGGTGGTGCCGGCCAGCACGAGCGGCACCAGCGCCTCGTCGACGAGCACGGAGTCGGCCTCGTCGATAAGGGCCACATCGGGATTGGGCGATACCAGGTCATCGACATCGGTCACCAGCTGATCGCGCAGCACGTCGAAGCCGATCTCGTTGACCGAGGCGTAGGTCACGTCGCAGTCATAGGCGGCTCGGCGTTCCTCGCTCGTCGACTCCGCGGTGATCCAGCCGACGGTCAGGCCCAGCGCCTCGATCAGCGGGCCCATCCAGTCGGCGTCGCGGTGGGCCAGGTAGTCGTTGATGGTCACGACGTGCACGTGCCGGCCGGCGAGCGCGTAGCCCGCGGCCGCGATCGCCCCGGCCAGGGTCTTGCCCTCACCGGTGGCCATCTCGATCACGTCGCCGGCAAGCATGCGCAGCGCGCCCAGCAACTGGACGTCGAACGGCCGCAACTCCGTTGCCCGCTCGCCCGCTTCCCGGGCGATCGCAAGGAACTGCGGTATGTCTTCCGATTCGGCGAGATCCCCGAGCTCGAGCAGGCCCGCCGCCTTGCGCAGCTTCGCGTCGTTGAGATCGGCGGCTTCCTCGGAGTACTCGTCCGAGGCGGTGACCTGGGTGAGGGAACGGCTACGGTTCTTTTCGGTGCTGGCGCCGAGCAGGCGCCAAAATCGGCTGCTCAGACGGCCGGGCTGAGCGCGGGTGGTCTTTGACACAGGTCAACGGTACGCGGAGCGCGGCGCCGGCCGACTCAGCCGGCCAATCAAGCCAGGTTGGATCGGCGTGGATACGCGACGCCCGGGTCGGTGAGCACGTTGACGACGGCGGGCAGGCCGCTGGCGAAGGCGCGCTCCAGCGCGGGCCTTAGCTCGGCGGGCGCGGATACCAGCTCGCCATGGCCACCGAGGGCGCGCACCACCTCGTCGTAGCGGGTTCCCGGCCGCAATTCCGCCACCACCGAATAGCCGTAAATCGCCTCCATCGGGTGCTTTTCCAGGGCCCAGATTCCGTTGTTGCCGATCACCGACACCACCGGGACGTTGTGCCGGACCAGGGTGTCCCACTCCATCCCGCTGAAGCCGAATGCGCCGTCGCCTTGCAGCAAGACGACCTGACGGTCGGGCCGGGCGAGCTTGGCGGCCAGGGCGTAGCCAGGGCCCGAACCAAGGCAGCCGAAGGGGCCGCTGTCCAGCCAGCAGCCGGGCCGATAGCTGTCGATGACCCGGCCGGCGTAGGACCCGAAATCGCCGGCATCGATAACAACAATGGCGTCGCGGTCCAGCAGCGGCGCCAGCTCGGCATACACCCGCATCGGGTGCAGCGGAGCCCGGTCATCGCCCCGGTCGGCTTTTTCCAGGCCACGGGCATCGGACTCGGCCGTTCGCAGCTCGCCGATCCAGTCCTGATGGTCGGCTCCGCCGGGCATGGCCAGCGCCGAGAGGATCGACGTGAGGTCCCCGTAGAGGCCGGCCGCAATGGACCGCGGATGCTCGCGCCCGGGTTCAACACGGTCCGCCACGACGAGCTCGGTTTGCGGCCCGAACACCTTGCCGAAGCCCAGCCGGAAATCCATCGGCACGCCGACGACCAGCGCCACGTCCGCCTCGCCCAGGGCTTTTCCGCGGGCGCGCGAAAAGGCCAGCGGGTGGTCGGCGGGCACCACGCCGCGCGCCATCCCGTTCATCAGCACCGGGATCTGCCGTTCCTCGGCCAGACGCAGCAGCGCGGCTTCGGCGTGTCCCCACCAGACGTTGGTTCCCGCCATGATCACCGGCCGCTGCGCCGCGGACAGCAACCCCGCGGCGCGGTCTAGGGCTTCGAGATCACGGCCGTCCGGGGTGCGGGCCGGCGGCAGGTTCGTGAGGGCGCCGGGGCGGCCGTCATCGTCGGACATGGAAAACACGTGGTCCATCGGGAAGTCGACGAATCCGACACCCGACGGGGCGGTGACGGCCGCCTGCAGCGCTTCGTCGATGAGCCGGCCCGCGGCGTCGGCCGATTGCGCGGTGGCGGCGAAGCGGGCCAGCGGAGCCACAAACGGCACGTGGTCGATCTCCTGCAGCGAGCCCATCCCCCAGCGCTGCGCTGGGGCCCGTCCGCCGAGCACCAGCAGAGGCGACTGGTTCTGCTGCGCAGCCGCCATCGCGCTCATCCCGTTGGTGACGCCGGGGCCCGCGGTGAGTGCGGCCACGCCAGGCAGTCTCGTCACCTTCGACCAGCCCTCGGCGGCGAAGGTCGCGGTCTGCTCGTGGCGGGTGTCGATCAGCCGGATACCCTCGTCGCGGCAGCCGTCGTAGATGGAAAACAGGTGGCCGCCGGACAGGGTGAACACCGTGTCGATACCGTTGGCCCGCAGTCGGCGCGCGATGAGCCGGCCTGCGTGGACGGTTTGGCGGGACGGAGCGTCAGTGCTCATGTCGGCAGCCTATCCGCCGCCCTCGGGTACCTTCGCGGGCAAGTAACCAACCATGAGGTGTCCTTTGGATGCCCGTGCAGCAAGGAGACGTCGAAGGTGGGCCCCAAGCCGTTCACGGAATCGATCAACTGGTCGACCGCAGCCACCGACTCCTTGCGTTGGCTCGCCGAAGCCTGGGTGGTCAGCGCCGTCTGTCTCCTCGTTGTGCTGATTTTGCTCAGATACCTCACCGGGTGGGGTCGGCAGTACTGGCGGATCACCGGTGGATATTTCACCGGCAGGCAGGCCGTGCGGGTGTGGCTGATGTTCGGTGTGTTGTTGCTGCTGGTTCTTTTCTCGGTGCGTCTGACGGTGTTGTTCAGTTTCCAGGGCAACGACTTGTTTACGGCGCTGCAGAAAGCATTCCAAGGCATCGCAGCCCACAACGAAGTGGTCAAACAGTCTGGGATTCACGGCTTTTGGATGTCGCTTCTGCATTTCAGCGTCCTAGCATTCATATTCATCGCACGCATCGTGCTCGACATTTATCTGACTCAGCGGTTCATCATCGCCTGGCGCATGTGGTTGACCGATCGCCTCACCGACGACTGGCTCGACGGCAGGGCGTACTACCGGGATCTGTTCATCGACGAGACCATCGACAACCCGGACCAGCGCATCCAGCAGGACGTCGACATCTTCACAGCGGGTGTCGGTGGCACTCCGAACATACCGTCCAACGCGACGACCACCACATTGCTGTTTGGGGCCGTCAACGCGGTGGCCTCGGTGATCTCATTTGCCGCGATCTTGTGGAACCTGTCCGGGAATCTGGATGTTTTCGGCCTTGAGTTGCCGCGCGCGATGTTCTGGGTCGTTTTGGTGTATGTGCTGGTCGCGACCATCGTCGCGTTCTGGCTCGGGCGTCCGTTGATTTGGCTCAGCTTCAACAACGAGAAGCTCAACGCCGCGTTTCGTTATGCCCTGGTGCGGTTACGGGACGCCGCGGAGGCAGTGGGCTTCTACCGCGGTGAGCGAGTCGAGCGGGCGCAGCTGTGGCGGCGCTTCACTCCGATCATCGACAACTACCGCAGGTTCGTTCGCCGCACCATCATCTTCAACGGATGGAACTGGTCGATGTCCCAACTGATTGTTCCGCTGCCGTGGGTGATCCAGGCGCCGCGGCTGTTCGCGGGCCAGATCGACTTCGGCGATGTCGGGCAGACGGCAACGGCATTCAACAATATTTCTGACTCGCTGTCGTTCTTCCGCAACAATTACGACGCGTTCGCCGCCTTTCGTGCGGCGATCATCCGATTGCATGGGCTGGTCGACGCCAACGCTCAGGGCCGCGCTTTGCCGGCAGTGCTGGTCAAGCCGAGTCAAGACGTCGCCGTTGAGCTCGCCAATGTCGAGGTGCGCACACCGAGCGGAGACCAGTTGATCGACCCGCTTGATGTGCGGCTGGACATCGGCGACTCACTGGTGATTACCGGACAGTCAGGGTTCGGAAAGACCACGCTGCTGCGCAGCCTGGCCGAATTGTGGCCATACGCGTCCGGGACGCTATGCCGCCCGGACGGCGATAACGCGACGATGTTCTTGTCGCAGTTGCCGTATGTGCCTCTGGGGTCTCTGCGTGGCGTGGTGTGCTACCCGAATTCGCCCGACGACATCGCAGAAGGCGCCTTGCGGGAAACACTGACGAAGGTGGCGCTGGTGCCGCTGTGTGACCGGCTGGACGAAGAGCGGGACTGGGCCAAGGTGCTCTCCCCCGGTGAGCAGCAGCGTGTTGCCTTTGCCCGCGTCCTGCTCACCAAACCACAGGCGGTCTTCCTCGACGAAAGCACGTCGGCGCTAGATGAAGGGCTGGAATTCGCGTTGTACCAAATGCTGCGGAGCGAACTGCCGGACAGTGTCATCGTCAGCGTCAGCCATCGGCGCGCCGTCGAACTGTTGCACGACCAACAGCTCGAACTGCTTGGTGGCGGCGAATGGCGACTGGGCCCGGTGGAAAAGGAGCCGGCACAGGTGTAGCGCCGCAGCGTTTAGCCGGACCGCACTTGCGCTCCCGCTGCCGCATGCGCTCCGGCGCGGCGGCCGAAGAACGAGCCTTCTCCCAGCTGCGTGCCACTGGCGTACCCCTTGCCGTCCTGGGCGATATTGGACGCGCACGCGCCGACCCCATACAAGCCGGGGACCACCGTGCCATCGTCGCGGAGTACCTCGCCGTCGACGGTGACCGCGAGGCCGCCAATGGTGAATCCCGAGTACATCGCCCGCCCGAGTGACAGGTCGAACACCGCCCAAGGGCCATTGTCTTGTGGCGCAAGGAATTCCGGCTGCTTGTGAAAATCCGGATCTTCGCCCTTGGCCGCGAGCCCGTTGTAGCGGTTCAGCGTCGACGCGAGGTTGCCCGCGGTGATGCCCAGTGCGGCCTCCATTTCGGCGATCGTCTCGTAACCGTCGAGGAACCTAATCAGCGGCATCGCGGGCATCGCGGTGTGCGCTTCGTCGACGATCAGGTAGGCGGTTTCGTCCGGCTGCTCCAGCACGAACGCCGAGGTGCGCGCGTGGTAGGAGTCCTCGGCGACGAAGCGTTTGCCCTCTTTGTTGACGATCACACCGGTCAGCAGAATTTCCGGCGGGTAGGCCGCCGCGGTGATGAACATCTCGTCCATGTGCTCGGTGACCCCTCCCGCCGAGACACCCATCCGGATGCCCAGTCCGTCGTCGTTGGGGTTGCCCAGGATGTAGGGCGGCACCAGGCCGTGGTGTTTAGTGCGTCGCTGCCGGCCCAGTGCGGGCGCGTGCTTGGCAACCATGTCCGGGTTCATCGCGAAACCGCCGGCGGCGATGATGACCGCGTTGGCCTTGACCGCGCCGGTTTCGGTGAAACGCTTCCAGGCGACGCCGACCACCGCGCCGTGGTCGTCCAGGATGAGATTGGTTGCCCCGGTCTCGTAGCGGATCTGCGCTCCCAAGGCGTCGGCGCGTTTGACCAGCAACTCGACGACCATGGCCGCGCCGCCCAGCTCGCCGGGCACCGGCACGGAGTGCCCGCGCGGCGCTGGTTTGGCCTGCTCGCAGAAGGGCCACACCTTTTCGTTGCCGGTGTAGCTCAACCCCTCGGTGCCCGCCGGGACAACCACCTTGCCCGGGAAGTAGCTGCGCTCGAACTGAAAACCCAAGTCTTCAAGCCAGTTGAAATGCTCGACGCTGCCGTCGCAGTACGCACGAATCTTGGCGTGGTCGGGCTGCTGCGACACAGCGACCAGGTACTTGTACATCTCGTCGGGTGAGTCGGGGTGACCCGTCGCCAGCTGCACCGCGGTCCCGCCGCCCAGGTAAAAGTGGCCTCCGGCAAGCGAAGTGGTGCCGCCCGGCGCGGCAGCGCGCTCGAGCACCAGCACCCGCGCGCCGGCCGCGGCCGCGCTGACCGCCGCGCAACCACCGCCGATGCCGAAACCGATCACCACCACATCGACGTCATCCGACCAGGACGTCACTGTGTCCGCGCTGACCGTAGCTGGTATCTCGGTGCTCACCGCTGCTCCTGTTTGATGTAGTCGTAGAAGGCCCGCATCTTTGGCGGGATGTATGCGATCTCGATGAACGGCACCGCCGCCTGCGGTGCTGAGACGTAGGCGAATTGGATTCCGCCGGGCATGACGCCCCGCTGCACGACTGGCGCGCCAAGGTCCGTGGCATCGGCCAACGCCGCGTCGAACTGCTCCGGGCTTTCGGCCTCCATACAGATGTGGTGCAAACCCGGCCCGGAGTCGCGCAGAAAGTCACTATAGACGTTCTCTCCACGGACCGGAGAGATCAGCTCCAACTGCAGGTCTCCGAGATAGCTCAGCGAAATGCTCGCGACGAAATCAGCCGGCTTTCCGTGATAGCTGCAGGTGTCCGGAGCAAAGTGCACGTCGGGTATCCGAATCCACTTGCGGACGCCTAACAGGCCGGTGAGGGCCGTTTCGGTGGCATCCAGGTCCGGGGTGACCCACGCGATCTGTGTCGGCGACTGAACGGTGAGGTTCATCGTTTCGCAGGATAGCGGAGCCTGCCAGTCGTCAGAAAGGCCGAGTAGGACCTTTGCCGCGACCATCCGCAGCGGCTCGGGAAAAGTCGAATGAACACGTTCTAATCCGGACCCTCAGTGCTGGTCAGCACACCCACCAGCAGCCGCACCTGGGTATCGAACACCGTCTCCGGGTCGGTCAGCGTGTCGGCGCCGTATTGCCCGAACACCTCCAGGCTGATCGCACCCACCACACCCGCCCAGAGCAGGAAGCACTTGGCGACGACGCGATCATCCCCGGGGAACCCGAATTCCTGGCGAATCCGCTCGAAGTCTGATGACATCGGTTGCGGCGCGAAGTCATTGGACAGCCTGATGTCTCCGGTAGCGATCCCCGCCGCGATCGCGTCGAAGAATGCCCCGACGACGCGGGTACCGACCCCGACGGTGCGTTCCGCGGGTGCGTGGTATCCCGGGACGGGGCTGCCGTACAGCAGGGCCCAGCGAGCGGGGTGCGTGACTGCCCATAGTCGCGCCGCCCGCGCGATGGCGATGACGTCATCACTCCACAGGTCGGTTAAGGTGTCGCGGGCCCCGTCCACGGTGTCCGCGAGCTCGGAATAGGCGTCGACAAGCAGCAAGGTCAGCAGCTCATCGCGGCTCGACACGTAGCGGTACACCGCCGAGGACACCATGCCCAGGTCGCGGGCTATCGCGCGCAGCGACAACCCGGCCGCGCCGTGATCCACCAGCTGGCGGCGGCCGAGCTCGACGATCTTCGCCTCGATCCGCTCCCGCGAGTCCTGGCGTTTTCCCACGCGGCCAGTCTGACACAACCGAGATCACCGCTCTTGTTTTTTCGCGAGGGCTGTGGCACGGTAATCAACGTCGAGAGCACTGCTCTCTAGAACCAGATCCCGCTGAGAGGATGCCGCATGTCCACGCGATACGAAGAACCGAACCGGGCCGCCCAGGCCGCCAACAGGGTTATCCGGTGGCTCGCCGAACTGGGGATCAGCATCGCCGGGACACGGGCGCTGCGCGTTCGCGGCCGCAAGAGCGGCAAACAGCGGGGCGTGGTGATCAACCTGCTCACCGTTGACGGCGTGGACTATGTCGTCTCACCGCGGGGTGACACCCAGTGGGCCCGCAATGTCAGGGCCGCCGGCGTCGTCGAGATCGGACCGCGCTGGCCCCGATCCAAAAGGCGACGCACCGCCATCAGCGAGGTGCGCGATGCCGCCAAACCCGAGCTCTTGAGGCGCTATCTGGCCAGGTGGTACTGGCAGGTCAAGGATTATGTCGTTGGGTTGACGCCGGAATCAACCGATGAGCAGCTACTCGCTGCCGCGCCACTGATCCCGGTATTCGCACTCGCACCTTCCCGCCGCTGATGGCGTCAGCGGGGACCTAACGAGGATTGGTCGTCCCGCCGAGATCCTGGTGGACCTGGTCGGTGGCGGCCCGCCACGACACCGCCGCGGGAAAGTCCCCCCATACGCTGTTGAAGATGCCGACCATCGCCGCGGGGCCGTCATTGGGCGCCAGGTACACCGGTCCGCCCGAATCACCTTTTTGGCTCTGAACGCCGTGGGACATGGTGAACCACCCGTTATTGACGCTCTCCACGGTTCCGCACGTCTCACCGGTGATAACGCCGAAGTGGCAGACCGCCTGGCCGGGCTGAACCGTCACGGTTGGGTTTGATTCCAGTAGGCGCCCGCCCGGCAGATTGTTGTTCACTGCGACGTTGTCGTTCAGCACAATCGCCTCGTAGTCGGAGATCAACTGGTCGGTGGCCACTGTCGAGCCGCTGGGTGTGTTGTCTCGGAATGTCGCGAGACGACCGATCACGTTGTGATCCCTGTCGGTCACGACGGGTCCGCCGCCCCGGCAATGCCCCGCCGTGAACGCGATCCTCGTCACCGGGTCGACGTAGCCCAAGGTGCAGACCTTGTTGTCCTGGTGGATTTCCATACCCGGAAAGACCAAGGTGGGGTCCGCGCTGGCCGCGGCGGGCCAGAGCCCGGGACCGAAGGCCGCGACGGTAGCCGACGCGGCGAATATGCGCACTGTCAGCCGGCGCACCTTGGACTCCCCTCCGTCGAGGCCGGCGCAACTGCCGGCCGCAGGTTGAGGTTACGGTGTCAACCTCCCCCACATGGAGCTTTTCGCCCTGTCCGGGCCGGGCGTTACCGCGGCGTGGCCAGCGGGAGGGCGCCGTCGGTTTGGCCGGCCCTCCGCGGCTCCCAGCCCGGCGGTCCGAAGACGTAGCCCAGCCGGTCGCGCAGGCGGCTTGCGGATCGCCAGTCGCGGGCGATTGCCACATATTCCCGGGTCTGCAGGGCCCAGATGTTGAAGGTGTCGACCTGTTTGGTCAGGCCGTAGTGCGGGCGGAACAGCTCCGGCTGGAAACTGCCGAAGAGCCGGTCCCAGATGATGAGGATGCCGCCATAGTTCTTGTCGAGGTAGATCTTGTCCATCCCGTGGTGCACCCGATGGTGCGACGGTGTGTTGAACACGAATTCGAATGGCCGCGGCAGTTTGTCGATTCGCTCGGTGTGCACCCAGAACTGGTAGATCAAGTTCAGCGACCAGCTGAAATACACCATCCACGGCGGAAGCCCCAATAGCGGCAACGGAATCCACATCAAGATCTCGCCGCTGTTGTTCCACTTCTGGCGCACCGCGGTGGCGAAGTTGAAGTACTGGCTGGAGTGGTGAGCCTGGTGCGTCGCCCAGATCAGCCGGACCCGGTGCGCGATGCGGTGATAGCCGTAATACAGCAGGTCGACACCCAGCAGCGCGATGACCCACGTGTGCCACCGGTTTACCGGGAGATGCCAAGGCGCCAGGTAGACATAGATCGCCGCATAACCGAGCAGGGCAAGCGCCTTCCAGCCGGCGCTGGTGGCTACCGAAACCAGACCCATCGAGATGCTCGCCCACGAATCGCGGGTGAGATACGCGCCGGAGGGTGGCCGTGGCGTACCGATTTTGGCGCTCTCGATGCGTGCCAGCTTGCGGGCCGCCGTCCACTCCAGGATCAACAGCAACAGGAAAAATGGGATGGCAAACAGCACCGGGTCCCGCATCTGCTCGGGCAGCCCGAACCAGAATCCGGTGAGCGCATCCACACCGACAGACTACGACGGGTCGCTCACCACGTGCGCGACTACGGCACCGCTGGCCAATGGGTACACACTTTGAGGCGATGACAGCGACAAATCGCGGGATGCTCAAACTCGGTGTCACGCAGCGGCTGCTGCGCGCCACCGGTGTGCGCAATCGGCTCTTTCCGGTTGCCAAGCTGGATCGCTGGGCAGCCCACCCGCGGCCGCCGTACAGCGGGCAGCCGTCGAGGCGAGTGCTGAAGAGGATCGACGTCACTCGGACAGACCTCAACGGTCGCCCGGTCTACCAGGTCCGCCCACGTGGGGCCGGCGGCGGCGACGTCAGCGGTCACCTGCTGTATCTGCACGGCGGGGCGTACGTGCTGGACCTGATGCCCCATTTCCACTGGCCGGCGATCGCGAAGCTGGCGAACACCGTCCGGCGCACCATGACCGTGCCGATATACCCCATCGCCCCCGAGCACAGCTACCGCGAGGTGTTCCCGTTCCTGCTGCAGGTGTACCGCCGCGAGCTGGAGACCCGAGACCCGAGTTCGATCGCGTTCATGGGTGATTCGGCCGGGGGCGGTATGGCCTTCGCGCTGTGTCACGCCGTGCGAGACGCGGGTCTGCCACAGCCGACCGACGCCGTGCTGCTCTCCCCCTGGATGCACGTCGGCCTTCCGGACCCGGACGTGCCCGCCGTCGCCGAGCTCGACCCGTTTCTCAACCCCGACGACCTTCGTGCGGCGGGCATCCGCTACGCCGGCGGCGATCCGCTGGACACTCCCCTGGTCAGCCCAAGTGTGGGACCGCTGAGCGATCTGCCGCGGCTGACGGTATTCACCGGGACCCACGACGTGCTGAACCCCGATGCCCGGGCCTTCCGTAAGCGAGCCGCGGCCGAAGGTCTCGACATCGGCTGGTACGAACTCGACGGAGGTGTGCACGCGTGGGTGCTGCTGCCCGGTCATGACGCCGCAAAGGCGCTGGATCAGATCAATCAGGTGTTGAGCCGTTGACCGGCGTTGCGGTGATCGGCTCCGGGTTCGCGGGACTGTGGGCGGCGCTTGGCGCTGCCCGACGACTTGACGAGCTCGGTGTCCCACCGGGCAGCGTAGACATCACCGTGTTGAGCGCCAGGCCTTTTCATGACATCCGGGTCCGCAACTACGAGGCTGATTTGAGCGCCTGCCGCATCCCGCTCGCCGACGTGCTCGACCCCGTCGGAATTGCGCATATCGCCACCGAGGTGACCGCGATCGACACCGACGCTCGAGCCCTCACCACGTCAAGTGGTGTGACATATGGCTACGACCGGCTGGTGCTGGCGTCGGGCAGTCACGTGGTCAAGCCCGCGATTCCCGGCCTGCGCGAGTTCGGTTTTGACGTCGACACCTATGACGGCGCGGTCAGGCTGCAGCACCATCTGCGCCGATTGGCCGACGGGCCGGTGGAGATGTTGCAGGCGGGGGCTGCGACCGTAGTCGTGGTCGGCGCCGGGCTAACGGGGATTGAGGCGGCCTGCGAGCTGCCGAACAGGCTGCGGACACTGTTCGCCTACGAGGGCGTCGCGCCGCGGGTGGTGTTGGTTGACCACAACCCCCTGGTTGGCTCCGACATGGGCGCATCGGCGCGGCCGCTGATCGAACAGGCCCTGTCGGACAACGGCGTTGAGACCAGGATGGGGGTGAGCATCGCTGAGGTCAGCAAGGACGGTGTGTCGCTGTCGTCGGGTGAGCAGCTGAAGGCCGCAACGGTGCTGTGGTGTGCTGGCATGCGGGCCAGCCCGCTGAGCGAGCAAATACCGGTGACCCGCGACCGGCTGGGCCGGATACCGGTCGATGACCATCTGCGGGTGATCGGGATGCCGTCGATGTTCGCCGCGGGGGACGTGGCCGCTGCCCGCATGGATGACGACCACCTGTCGGTGATGTCCTGTCAACACGGGCGCCCGATGGGCCGCTATGCCGGCTACAACGTCATCAGCGATCTGCTCGGCGAGCCAATGCTGACTCTTCGGATCCCTTGGTATGTAACGGTTCTCGATCTCGGGCCGGCCGGCGCGGTTTACACCGAGGGGTGGGACCGGGTGGTGGTGGCGAATGGAGCAGCGGCCAAAGCCACCAAGCAGACCATCAACACCCGGCGGATCTATCCGCCACTGACCGGCAATCGCGCGGATCTCCTGCGCGCGGCCGCGCCGGAGCTACAGGCCCGCCCTTAGCTGCGTCAGTCTGATTGCGCGTGTTCCCCGGCGTACCAGTGCACCGCGCGAATGCCCGGTTGCAGGGACAGTTCGGCCACCAAGTGCTCCAGCTTGGCCGGCGTATGGCCGTCCATGAGCAAGTGCGCGGTCAAAGTGATCTCGTCTTCGGTGGCCGGTCCCGTGTGAATACCGGCCAGCGTGATGTCGTTGCTGCCGACGTGTTGCACGATCTGGGCGCGTGCGTACTTTTCGGCCTTGGGGCGACAAACCACCTGCACCACATAGGGCTGTAGGCCCTCGTCTTCCACGCCGCTGTTGTCGTGGTCGATCAGCCGTCCCAGCGGGCGCCCAAAGAGGTGGATGGCGATGACGGTGACGGTAGCGATCAAAGTGAACACCAGGTGTCCCGAAGCGGCCAACACACCTACTGCCGCTGAGCACCACAGGGTGGCGGCGGTGTTGAGGCCCCGCACGTTGAACCCCTCGCGCAGGATTACCCCTCCGCCGAGGAACCCGATGCCCGACACCACATAGGACGCGACCCTGGTGGGGCTGCTGTCTTCGGTAGCGACCGCGTACAGCACGAACAACGTCGCGCCGGCGGCAACCAGCGCGTTGGTGCGCAGGCCGGCCATTCGTGCCCGCCATTGGCGCTCCAGACCGATGAGGGCACCGCAACCCACCCCAACGGCCAGCCGGAGCGCGAAATCGGCGACGCTCAGCGTTTGCATGACGCCGCACCCCCTTCCGACCGCAGGGCTGTCTGCCATCAATCCGAACGATTTTGATACCGGCCCCCGGCGCGGTGCTGATCGGCGGCAGCTAACCACGTCTAGGTAAACGATAGGTAGCTCACGGCCAAACTGACCGCATTGCCGTTACTCCCGCGAACGCGTCGGGCAATCTGACGGCTGCGCTGCAGACCTACGGGACTAGCCTGCGCGAGTTATTGCGCTGGAGGCCGCACTATGACTATTTGGCGAGTTGCGGACAGTAGTACTTCGCTGAGATCGCCACGAACAGGGCTGCGTGGTCCGGGGTCAATCCGGGATTGCGGTTCTGCAAGTCGTGGATTAGCTCCGGGCCCGATTTTCCGCTACCCATCGACCCGCACACCCCTTTGGCAAATGCTATGGCTTGAACTGAACTGCTGTAGTTCAGGCCCGCATCGCGCACAGTCGCCAGGAAGCCTGCGTCATCGAAGCCGTCGTCCGGATTGCCATACGCGTGCGCGGCAAGGCCGGTCATGGTGGAAACGCCGAGTAGCGGCAGTAGCAGTCTCATAACTCCCACGTTGACCCCTTAGCTCGACTGCTACCTGAAAAGCCCGACCTTGCCTCAGGCCTTGGAAAGGTGGTGGGGGCAGTAGTACTTCGCCGAAATCAGGGCGAACTGGGACGCTGCGTCCATCGTGAATCCGGGATTGTGGGTCTTCACGTCATGGACTAGCTCGAGGCCCGATTCGCCGTTATCCAAGCACGTGCACACCGCTTGGGCGGACGCGATGACTGAAGCTGGGCCGGAGTAGGTGATGCCGGCTTGTTGCAGAGCAGCGAGGAAGCCCGCATCATCAGCTGGGGCGGGTTCCGGATCGGCATACGCGGGCGCGGCGAGGCCGATCACGGCGGACACGCCGAGTAGCGCTAGTAACATTCTCATGACTCACCATTCTTCCAATCAGTGGCCAAAGTTGCTTGGCCGCAGCATCTTACGGCTCAAATCGGCCCGAATTACGGCTGTCGATGCGCGCGTGCGGTGCATTGCAAAGACGTTCTGCGCCAATGGCATTGACGGTTCGACCGCCATCCTCCTAGATCGGTCAACGGCATCAGGGTACTCGCTATCCCAACTGCGCATCCGACGGCACGACTGTGGGCTTGCCTTTGGACAGGTGCACCGCGTGGATGCCGGGCTTCTTCGACAGTTGCTCAAGCAGGCTGTCGAGACCTTCTTGATCGACAGTGTGGTGCTGAACGCTTTCGGGTTTCTCCGATATCTGTGCGACCAGACGCTTCAACTTCTCCGGCGAGGTGCTGTCTTTGAGGTCCTTGAGCGGGGTGAGACGGCCTCGGACGCCGGCCCTCTTCACAACATCGGGAGCCCCGGCGCCCATGGCGCTGCCGAGCATGCCCGCTAGGGACATCGAACTGAGCAGTCCTCCCTCGCCAAGCGCCGCCGCCGGAACTGCTTCCGGTCCGGCGGCCGACAATGCGGCGGCGACGGTCCTGATTGCCGGGGTGGCCGTGGCCCAGCTCGGCGGAACCCGCAAGTTTCCGACCAAGGTGCCACGTCCGAAATGCGCCTCCGGCGTCACCGAGCCGAACAGCGTGCCCCGGCCCCAGTGTGGTCCCCCAAGTCCAAGCCCCGCCCCCAGCGCATCTCTCGGGATCAGCCCACCGGTAGCCGCGTGCGGGGCGAACTTGAGGAACTGCGACACGGGAAAGTTGATCAGCAGCCCGATGTCGTTGTACCCGGTGGTGAAGCCAAGTGGAACCTTGATGGCGTTGTACAGGGCCGTGTACCAGGCGGAGCCGTTTGGCCCAAGAACGGCGTTTATGAGCGAGTTGAGGCCGTCGGTGTAGGCGGTGGCGAGGGATGCGAGCAATCCCAGCGGGCCGGTCGCGGTGGTCGCGCTGGCTGCTGCTGTCACGGCTGACCCCACACTGCCGGCCGGGGTGGCAGCGGCCGCGGTAACCGCGGCGGCTTGAATCGCCGTGCCCGCGGTGTTGGTGGTCTGGGGCGCCGCGGTGAACGGCGTCAAATTGGAGGCGGCCGCCGACGAGCTGGCGTAGCTATCCATCGCCAGGGCGTCTTGGGCCCACATTTCGCTGTATTGTGCCTCGGTGGCCGCGATGGCCGCGGTGTTCTGCCCGAAGATGTTGGTCGCCACCAACGAGGCCAGTTGGCTGCGATTAGAGGCGATCTCCGTCGGCGGTACGTGCGCAGCGAACGCCGTCTCATAAGCGGTCGCCGCCGCGGTGGCCTGGGTTGCGGCTTCGCCGGCCTGAGCGGCGGTGGCCTGCATCCAAGTCAGATAGGGCGTGACCGCGGCCGCCATGCTCAGCGACGACGGACCTAACCATGTTCCACTGGTCAGGCTATCGATCACCGTGGAGTAGGAGGACACGGTGGACTGTATCTCGGTGGCCAGCCCCTCCCAGGCCGCCGCGGCGGCCCGCATCGACCCCGATCCCGGACCGGTGTACATCCTGCCCGAGTTGAACTCCGGCGGAAACGCTGCGTAAAACATGTCTCTATACCCCTTGCCTGGTCGTGCACGCTTGGGTGGCCTGTGCTGGCCTGATTTGCGTCGTTATGGCGGTCATCGGAGTCAACGCTTTCATTCGTCCAGTGCCGGAATCACGATGATCGTGGCCGCGGCGGGGTCGGCCTCGACGAGGCCGCCGAGTGAGCTTGCCGCTGCACTGCCTCCGGAGTAGGTCGCGCTAGCGGTCAGGGCGCGCCCGGCCAGGCTCGACAGGGCCATCTGGCTGAACGCGCCGCCTTCGCCCGCCAGCGAGGCCTCGGGGACAGCTGCCAGGTTGGTGGGCAGCACCGAGGCGAGTGTTCTGATCACCTGGGTTTCTTGGGTCCAGCCTTGTGGTACCGACATACTTCCAACCAGGGACGCGCGGCCCATAGCCCCCGATACCGGCCCGCCACCTAAGCTCGCGGAGCTCAGGTGCGGCATCTCAGCCGCAATTGGGGCCAACGCCCCACTGATGGCTTTTGCGGGAGCGCCAAAGGCCTGGAGCGCTTGCCCGTTTTGGCCCCATGCGTATGTCTGCCCGAACGACAGGAACGGGCCACCGGGGATGGAAGCCAGCCCCTGCAGGGAGTACGGCCCGGAGGTGATGGTCGAAAAGATGGTGTTCCAGTTGGTCAGGGCCGCTGGCACTGGCGGCAAGGAAAGTCCCGTCGACGCCGCTGTCGACGCCGCCGTGTTGGTCGTCGTGGTGGTCGTTGCCAGGCTATGCAGCGCATTCGGCACCGAGGTGATCAGCTGGGACAGCTGCGTGGCTGTGTTCGAGCCGGACAAGGTGCCGGCCTGAGAAACCGCGGCCGATTGCAGCGCGGTGCCCGAGGTGTTGGTGGTCTGCGGCGGCTCGGTGAACGACGTTAGCTGTGACGCGGACGCCGAGGAGCCGGCATAGGCATACATCGCGGCCGCGTCTTGGGCCCACATTTCCATGTAGTGGGCTTCGGTGGCCGCGATCGCGGCGGTGTTTTGCCCCAGGAAGTTGGTGGCGATCAACGCCATCAGCAACGCACGGTTGGCCGTGATCACCGGCGGGGGCACCGTCGCGGCAAACGCCGTCTCATAGGCCCCCGCGGCCAGCTTGGCCTGGGTGGCGGCCTGCTCGGCCTGAGCGGCTGTAGCGCTGATCCACGTGACATACGGCGAGGCCGCCGCGGCCATCGCTATCGAGGACGGACCGGTCCACGGGCCGACGGTCAGGCCGGCGATCGTCGAGCCATACGACGAGGCCGTGGATTGCAACTCCGCAGCCAGCTCATCCCAGGCCGCCGAAGCAGCCAACATCGGTCCCGACCCAGGGCCGACGTACATTCGACCGGAGTTGATCTCCGGCGGCAGCGCCCCGAAATCCAACATCTGTTACCTCCCTGCGCTAGGTAGCCGCGACCGCGTTAGCCGCCTCGGTGGCCGCATATGAAGCCGAGCTGGCCGACAACGCGGCCACAAACTGCTCGTGAATCGCCGCGGCCTGCCCGGCCATCGCCTGATACATCTGCGCGTGCGCGGCGAACTGCGCGGCGGTCAGCGCCGACACCGGGTCGGCCGCAGCCGGAATCACTCCGGTGGTCGGGGCGGCCGCGGCTGCGCTCCCGGCGGTCATCACCGAGCCGATGCCGGCCAAGTTGCCGGCCGCTGCTGCCAGCAGCTCCGGCTGTGTGGTCAGAAAAGACATGAATCCTCCCTTATGACGATGTAGTTAGGAACCTTGCTGGAGGACGTTGTTTCGGGCGCCGTTACCTTCTTTCGGTCCCTCAGATGGCCGCCATGGTAATCACGGCTTCGCCGTCCTGCCCACCGACGTGCAGCAGCTCTTATGGAATCCATTGGATCCGCCGTCGACTCCATGTGTTTGATGTCACCGGACCCCGCTCCTCCCTGGTTCAGCAATTTGGTTGGGGCCCCGGTTCAGGCCCCCGCTCAATATAGCGATCATCGTGATTTAAATGTATTCGTGACACGTTCCCACGCGGTAATCGCAACGTTAAAAAGAAATATCAGAAACCCATACGCCTCGTCCGGGAGACCTGCTCCGGGGCAAAACACCAGCACAACAAACATCATGGTTAAAGCTATAGGCAGCAACCATCAAAGAACGAAACTCAAAAGGGTTCCGCGTGTCTGCAGTTTGGTGGTAAGCAATCTGCAGATCGGCACGATCGGCGATCTCTTCAACTGCGATTAATGTTATTTATCACCCTCGTCGATAGCGAACTCGTTGACACCTCCTATTGCACCTCTGCCGAGCAATTAGAATTTTAGGTATGGCGTGTCCCGAGATGCCGCCGGAGCGTATCAAACATGAGGAGCCCCATGGATATTGGCGTGAAATATTCCCCGGCATTGACGCCGGATACCGCTGCCTAATGTCCTGCCGAAGTCGATTGCCGGTGGCGAGATATTCGATGGCTGGCGCGTCCACACCGGCAGTCAAAGCAAGGCCGGTGAAGACGCTGGTACAGGATGCCATCGGTCGGTGTTAGCTCCAGCTCGAGCCGACGGCGCTATCGGTGCTGGCCACGTCGCTGTCGGCGGTTTGAACGTTCCTAAAGTCTCCCGCGGCAAGCACATCGCGAACGACGGCCTGATGCGCGGCTTTCAACGACGCAGCCTGGGTCCGGATCGTGGCGCCGTGCGCATCGACATCGCCGAATTGAAGGTTGATTGTCATACCCCGCTCCCCTAAATTTCACCAAGAATACTCATGGGTAGCTGACATGAGGCTGATTTGCTGCTGGGGGTTTCCTGAGAGGGCAATTTCTGCCGTTCGCAGTGGTTAGCGCCGCGAACGAGCCCACCGAGCAGCGCTCCGCAACATGTTCATAGTGTTGCGGAGCGCTCATTCCGCCGGTCGATCTGGTGTGAGCTCGCCGCGGGCTGGCGCTCGTTATCCGGCGGCAGGTGGGCGTGCCACGAAGCTGGGCCGGAATCCGTATTGAGGCACCGCACGGCCATAGCCTTGGCCGGCCATGTTGCCCATTGGTACTGGGGGCATGCCCGCTGCCATCGCGGGCGGGGGCACCATCGGTGTACCGCCCAGCGTCGAGGACAGGGGGCCGTGTAGCGGTGCGGCGGCGGTCCAGCTTGGCGGCACCGACAGCGGGCCGATCAGCGCGGCCTTGCCGAGGCCCGCCGATGCTGCGTTGCCCAGACCTCCCAGCCCGCTTATGCCGCTTAGCGGGCCTGCGACCGCGTCACCGAGCCCACTTGCCGCAGCGTTTCCTAGCGAGTCCCCGACCGCCGAGGCGGCTGCCCCACCGGTGAGGAAGCCCATGAACGGACCGATCGTGTTACTGGGCGCGTAAAACCCGGAGGCAAATATGGAGTTTCCGAGCGTGGAGTTGAGCAGCTGACCCTCGGCGGTGTTGCTCCCAAAGACGTCATTGAGCAGGCCGACGGGTCCGGTGGCGACATTGGCGGACCCTGGAGCAAACGGATTCCATCCCGCCGGCAGCCCGTTGACGATGTCAGCCAGACCCGATGTCGACGAGGCCGATGACGATGGCGATGCAAGCCCTTTCAGCGTGGTGGGCAGCGCGGAGATCAGCTGGGACAGCGTGGTTTGCTGCGTGCCGGCCGAAGTGGCGGCGGCTTGGGCGACGGCGTCGGACTGGGCGCTTAGCCCGCGGGGGCTGGTTATCTGCTGCGGCTCGGTGAACGGGGACAGTTGGGTGGCGGCCGCCGAGGAGCCGGCGTAGCGGTACATGGCGGCGGCGTCTTGGGCCCACATCTCGGCGTATTGGGCCTCATTGGCCGCTATGGCCGGGGTGTTTTGACCCAAAGTGTTGGTGGCGATCAGCGCCGTCAGCTGGGCACGGTTGGCCGCAACTACCGGCGGGGGCACTGTTTCGGCGAACGCGGCCTCGTAGGCCCCGGCCGCCGCGTTGGCCTGCGCAGCGGTCTGCTCAGCTTGCGCGGCTGTGGTGCTCATCCAGGCCGTATAGGGCGCCACCGCGGCCGCCATCGCCGCGGACGATGAACCCCGCCAGTCTTCGTCGGCGAGCCCCGAGACGACCGCACCATAGGACAGCGCCGTCGAACGCAACTCCGCGGCCAGCGCACTCCAGGCCGACGCAGCGGTCAACAGCGCCGCCGAGCCCGCCCCGGCATACATGCGTGCCGAGTTGATTTCCGGCGGCAAGGCTGCGTAATCCATCGCTACAGTCATTGCTGTCCACCTCCTGTTATCCCGCTGCCGGTGGACGTGCCACGAAGGTGGGACGAAACCCGTACTGGGGTACGGCGCGGCCATAGGTTTGCGCGCCCATGCCCATCGGGACGGGCGGCATGCCGGCTGCCATTGCCGGGGGCGGGACCATCGGTGTGCCTCCCAAGGTCGAGGCCAGCGGGCCGGCCAGCGGCGCGGGCGCGGTCCAGGTCGGCGGCACCGACAGCGCGCCGATCATCGGTGCATGGCCCAGACCCGCCGACACCGCGTTACCAACACCCCCGATGCCGCCCACCGGACCCGCGAGCGCTTCACCAATCGCGCCGGTGGCGGCCTGCCCGGCCGCATCACCAACCGCATTGCCGGCGGCTTGAGCGCCCAGCAAACTCAGAAACGGAGCCATCGTGTTGCTGGGCATGTAGAACCCGGACGAAAAAATGGTGTTCCAGATATTGGCGTTTAAAAACTGTCCCACGGCCGTGTTCTCGCCCCCGACCAAATTCAGCAGACCATCGAGCCCGGTGGTGTCATTGGCCGACCCGGGAGCAAACGGATTGAACCCACCCAACAGGTCCAGAATGCCGCCCAGACCCGTCGTCTGCGACGAGGACGACGACGGCGAGGCCAGCCCCTGCAGCGCGTTGGGCAGCGCCGAGACCAGCTGCGACAGTGTGCTCTGCTGGGTCCCGGCCGGGGTGGACGCAGCTTGGGCGACCGCAGCCGACTGTGCCATCAGCCCACCGGGGCTGGTGGTCTGCTGGGGCTCGGTGAACGGGGTCAGCTGGGTGGCCACCGCCGACGAGCCCGCATACCCGTACATCGCCCCGGCGTCTTGGGCCCACATTTCCATGTACCGGGCCTCGGTGGCCGCGATCGCGGCGGTGTTTTGGCCCAGGATGTTGGTGGCGATCAGCCCCATCAGCTGAGCACGGTTGGCCGCGATCACCGGCGGGGGCACGGTTGCCGCGAAGGCAGCCTCATAGGCCGCAGCGGCGGCCTCGGCCTGCGCGGCGGTCTGCTCGGCTTGCGCGGCGGTGCTGCTCATCCACGCCACATACGGCGTGGCGGCAGCCGCCATCGCTGCCGATGCCGGACCGTGCCATTCGTCGCTGGTCAGCTCGGAAAGCACCGAGCCGTAGGACAGCGCGGTTGCGCGCAATTCGGCGGCCAGTCCATTCCAGGCCGACGCGGCGGCCAACATCGGGCCCGAGCCCGCCCCCGAATACATGCGCCCCGAATTGATCTCCGGTGGAAGCATGGCGAAATCCAGTGCTGCGGTCATCGTTAGCCTCCCCCTTACCTCGCTGCGATGGTGTTAGCGGCTTCGGTGGCCGCATACGAGCCGGCGCTGGTGCCCAAAATCGCGACAAACAGCTCATGGACTACATTCGCTTGGGCGCTGACAGCCTGGTAGACAACGCCTTGGGCGTTGAATTGTGTTGCGGTCAAGGCTGATACCTCATCGGCGGCGGCGGGAAGCAACCCTGTCGTCGCGGCTGCCGCAGCCGCATTCTGCGCAGCCATTACGGACCCAACAGCATTCAAATGTCTAGCTGCCGTAGCCAGCGCTTCCGGATGCGTAATTACAAACGGCATCGGACTTCTCCTCAACGGAAAGAGACCGAACCCCTGCTGCTGTGGCTACTTTCCGCGCACTCCACTCGTTCGGATCAGCGAGTGAGGACGTGGTGATGAAGTCTTTCGGGGGCTAACCCGATCTAGACTGCGCAAACAGCGCCGGGGTTGGATCGCAACGAAATGGTCGTCGATCTGGAATAGGGACTATCGTCGGAACTCATTTCGCTCTCACCTCCTCACGGCCAGGGCATACGGGGATGCCGCTCATTGCACATAAGGGTGAGAGTCCAGCGAAACCACTGGGCGCGGCACCCCTCTCGTCAGAGCTTCGGCACCACACGGCGTATCCGGCTCGATAAGAGCCCGAAGCCACTTGGGCTCAACCCTTAATCCGGGAGGAGCTGTCCTGACCCTGGGCGTCTTTCGACGTTCGAGGTCAGTGGCCTATATCCGCGCAGACGCCTCACCTAGCGAGGTGCATACAAGAGCCATGGTGGCACCTGGGGCGAGGTGAGTCAACCCAACTGCGAGCCGATTGCAACAATCCACTCGGTTGACACGCAGGCCGCGGTCGCGGTCGGCACCGCTCCGCGGGATGCGGCTTGACCGCGTGACACACGCGAAGCGCTTTCACTCATCCGGCGGCAGGTGGCCGTGGCATTACGGTCACGTGGAATCCATATCGCGGTCCACTGCCGAAGTGGCGTCCGGCCGTGCTCACAGCAGGAACCCCCGGCACACCGGGCACGCCTGCCGAGTTCTCCGGCAGGGCGGTGCTGGTCCAGCCGCCTCCCGCGAGCGCCGCACCAGCATGGTTCTCCACCTGGGTGACCGCCGTCCAGCTCTGGGGCACGGACAAACGCCCGACGAAAGTCCCTCGAGCCATCCCCGCCGAAACCAGGCCCTGGTCAACCCCCGGCACGCTTGCTGACCCGAGCGGCACGCCTGCGGAGGTGTACGGCACGATTGGCGTTATCAGGGGCGCCCACGTCTCATTCCCGGAGCCGGAGCCCATGGGTGGTAACGCGGTGGCCCCGGGCTCTCCGGCGACGGTTACCGCGTTGATGTCGGCCATCGCTGCTGTGACGGTCTGCTGGATGATGGCGGGGTTTGTATACCCGGCTGAGACGAACCCGTTGACGAAGTTGGAGTCCAAGAAGCTCCAAATGTCGCCGGACGCCAGCGGCGACCCTGCCAGCGGTGACGTCAGTGATTGCAGCGCAGTCGGAAGCGCGGACGTCAGCTGAGTCAGCATCGTCTGGGCGCCGGAGGCCGCCGGCGTGGCGGTGGCCTGGGCGACCGCCGCGGCTTGGCCGGCCTGCCCGGCGGGGTTGGTGGTCTGCGGCGGTTGCGTGAACGGCTTCAATACCGAGGCTGCGGCCGAATTTCCCGCATAGCCGTACATCGCCGCCGCATCCTGCGCCCACATTTCGCTGTAATGGGCCTCGGTTGCCGCGATCGCGGGCGTGTTTTGACCAAGGAAATTAGTCGCGACTAAAGCCGCCAGCTGAGCACGATTGGCCGCGACCGCAGCGGGGGGCACCGTCATGGCAAACGCGGCCTCATAAGCGCCTGCCGCCGCTGACACTTGAGTGGCAGCATGCTCAGCCTGCACCGCGGTGAGGCTCACCCATGTCACGTAGGGGGTCACCGCGGCCGCCATTGATGCAGATGCCGGCCCCAGCCATCCTTCGCCGGCAAGCCGCTCGATCACCGATTGGTACGAGGATGCCGTCGAACTCAGTTCCGCGGCCAGCCCGTCCCATGCCGCCGCGGCAGCCAGCATCGGCGCCGAGCCCGGCCCGAAATACATACGGGCAGAATTGATTTCCGGTGGTAATGCTCCGTAATCCATGGCCAGCACCCCGCTTAACCGGCCGCGACCACGTTGCTGGCTTCGGTGGCCCCGTGTGAGCCGGCACGGATCGCCAAAGTGGTTGCGAACACTTGGTTAACAGGCCGGGCCCGGCCGCTCACTTGTTGATACGTTTGAGCGTGTATCGCGAATTGTGTTGCGGTCAGCCCGGATACCTCGTCGGCAGCTGCGGGAACGACCCCGATTGCTGGCACCACGGCGGTGACGTTATGGGCGGCCATGGCATCGCCACCCTCGTGTGGATCGCTGGTCACCTTAGCCGGCGATTCCGCTTGTGTCACAACAAAAAACATCGGACTTCTCCTGATCGGATAGTCCGACCCGGCTACGGGCCTCACCCGCTGTGGCGGTATCAAAGGTGCTACTGAGAGCGCGTACGCCTCATCGCGCAGCGTGCACCAGGTACTCGGCGCCAGCCGATTCAGACGGCGGGTAAGCGCCGTGACCGGATCGGAAAGAAACTGTCATCGAATTCGTACAGCAACTGTCAAATGGACCAGTCCGCCCCCTCCCGTCACGTCCAGGCACGGGGTGCCGTGCTGGTTGCACAAATTGGATGGGGTCACCTAGCAAAATTTGCCAGGCCCGGCACCCTCTCATCAGAGCTTCGGAACCCCAACAGCGTATCCGGGCGCCGCGACACCGGAAGCCGTTCGGGCCCAACACATAGACGAGACAAAACATCCTGCCCGTGGGCGTATGTCAGCATTCGGTTAATGGCATGTTTCCGTGCGGAAACTTCGCCTAACGGGGTGCATAGAGCCCGATGGTCGCACCAAGACGCGTACAAATCAATGCGACTCGCCCCGATGTTGGCGGGTTCTCACCGGACGCCGGGTTCGCCGGTCAATCCCAACCTGAGCGACCGGCCGAAAAGTTGCCCGAATGCCGCCGCTGTGGGCGCGAGAGTTAGCTGCTGCCCTGCTATCCGGCGGCGGGTGGGCGTGCCACGAAGCTGGGACGGAAGCCGTATTGGAGCACGGCGGGGCCGAAGCCTTGACCGGTCATGTTGCCCAGCGGCACCGGGGGCATGCCTGCTGCCACCGCCGGCGGGGGCACCATTGGTGTGCCCCCGCCGTCGAGGACAGCGGGCTGTGCAACGGTGCGGGGGCGGTCCAGCCCGGCGGTACTGACAATGGGCCGACCAGCGCCGCTCGGCCCAAGCCCGCATCTATGGAGTTGGCAAGACTTGCGATGGCGCCCAGTGGGCCGCACAGCGCGGGCGAAATCCAGCGGCGCGGTCATCGTCGGCCTCCGCTAGCCGGCTTGCAATGTAACTTAAGCCATTTACGCGAGCAAGTTAGTTGGGCTGACCGGTTGCGCGACCGTGGTTGCGGAGTTTCCGTGCGTTGTTCTATGACAATGAATTGTGGACGAGAATCAACTCAACTGAGCCTAGCGCCGTAGCGCTCTCGCAAATAGCTACGACGACTTCTTCTCGGCCACTGCCGCGCTAAGGCCTTCGGCCAAGTCCTCGCCGGTCAACTCCTTAAACCGGAGGAGTTGATCCGCGCTGAATTCGGTGAGATCGCTGGCCAGTACCGCGTCGAGGTCCTCGTCATCTAGGCGGAAACTCCGGTGGTCGCGGGCCTTCTCCACCACATTGCGCACGAAGCCGGCATTGCCGAGCGTATCGATGCCGCGAATCAAATCTCCGTCTTCCGAGTAGCTCTCGTCGGTATAAAACTTGGTGTACGACGGCAACAACCGCTGGACTTCTTCGTCGGTGATGACGTCTTCGTTCTCCCGAGCCATCAATTTGGTCAGTGCGAGCAACTCATCGGGCGTGTAACTGAAAAATTCGATTACCGTCGAAAAGCGCCGCCGCAAACCCTGATTCACCTCGAGCATCTTGTCCATTGCCTTGGCATACCCCGCACCGAAGACCACCAGCTCGTCGCGGTGGTTTTCCATGTACAGCAGCAGCGTGTTGATGATCGCGTTGCCGTAGGGGTCGCCTTGGTGGTAGCCCCTCTCGTGCAAGGAGTGCATCTCGTCGAAGAAGACGGCCCCGCCCAATGCCCCCTCGAGCATCTCCTCGGTGTTCTTCTCGGCGTCGGCCATGTACCGGCCCAACAGCTTGGTGCGGCTGGTCTCGACCACCAAAGGCTTGCGCAATACGGTCAACCCGCACAGCTGCTTGCTGAAAGCGCGCGCCACCGACGTCTTGCCGGTACCGGGCGGCCCCAGCAGCAGGGTGTGGCGCGATGTCACCGGTACCGGGAGCCCCATCTTGGCGCGTGCCAAGTTCACCTTGGTCGTCGACTTGATGAGTTTGATTTCCCGTTTGGCGCGTTCCATGCCCAACATCGCGTTGAGCTCTTCATCGCCCTCTGCCAAGTACTTTGCGGCCGCCACGGCGTGGCGCGCGGTCTCGGTTTGTTCGCGGGTGGGCGCGCTGTCTGGATCCCACGGGTCCGTCCGGGCCTCGATCGTTTCCGGGTCGGTCAGTACCAGCCGGTAGTTGGGGTTGTCCAACGCTTCACGGGCCGGGGTGAACTTCGGATCCCGCGAATACACCCGGCGCAAAAGCTCGACGGCCTCCTCCTCGCGACCCACGTGCCGCAAGCACATGCCTTGGGTGTACAAGGCAATGTTGGCCGCGCCCGGCACCCGGTCCCCCTCGATGGCTTCCTGGCCACGCCGGAAAGCCTCTTCGAAGACCCCGAGGGATGCGAGCGCCGTGGTCGCCATCGCCGCTCCCGCCGCCCTCAGTTCGGGGTTCCGCCATTGCGTTCCCTCGGGAAACTGGACGAGCACCTCTGGCCAACGTTGGGTGCGGAAATACAGCACGCCCCGTACGTAGTTGACCAGCTCGGCATCGAAAGGATGGCGGGGTTCGACGCCGTCGAGCAGTTTCGCCGCCTCTTCGAAGCGTTTCGCCTCGGCGAGCACGGCGGCGTAAGCGCAAGTCAGCGACTCCACGCTGGTGACGGCCAGCCGCAGAAACAATCCGTCAGAGACTTCGGGACGGAATTGCAAGTCGGTGACCCCCAGGCGGCGGGTCTCCCAACCGAATGTCCTCACCGCCGCCCACGCGCCGGAGAGCACCTCGATGCTCTGGTCGCCTGCCAGCACCCGCGCTAGCCACGCATCGCACATCCCTGGATCAATGGTGGTAGCCGTGTTGAACATTTGCGACGCCACCTGAGGGTTATGGCTGGGCTGTAGTCCATTGACAGAAATTCCCGATGCCAATAGGCCGGCGACCATCGCATTGCGGGCGTCTTCGGCGATTGATTGGGGGCGGCTCATTGCCCGACAGGCGTGCTCGTTGCGCTCTCCCGCTCCTGACCAATCGACAGCACCACCTCGTCGTGGTCGCGCAACTCCCGGCTTGGCACGACGAGCAGAGGGCGAGTGGTTGGGGCGGGCAGGCTGGCACGCACCGCGGCTAACTGGCGACCGGTGAGCCGGTTGAGTCCTGCCGAGACCTCCTTGGGCAGCCGACTTTCGCTGTGGTAGCGCACCCACGCCGACAGCTGGGGCCGGCCGTCGCTAGTGGTTAGCCGGACCGTCATCACAGTGGCGGCAATGTCGGCGGTGTCTGGCGGCCAGAGCTCATCCAGGGTTTCGGAGTCGATGTCTGAGGGCGACACCCAAAAGCTGGTCGCGAACCCGTTGAAATGCTTTAGGTAGCGCCATCCCGGGCGCCTCCAGTTCGGTTCCAGATCAGCCAGTACGGCGCTATCGACCTGGGCGAGCTCGTCAGCGGTCAGCGGCCGAGCCGCACAGCTTTGTCCGTCCAGGTCTTGGGCGAGTCGCTCGGTGGCCGCGACCAACGTCGAAGCCAGCGAATCGCGGGCCACCACCGCGGCAACATTGCGCTGCGGATTCATCCGCAGCACCAACCAGGTGCGGCGCTGATAGAAGGCGGGGCGATCACTCACCACATCCCACTCCTCGGGGCCCCAGTCCTCGAGCGCTGTCAACTCGGCCGCGTTGCCCCCGCGTCGCAGCTTCACCGAGACAATGTCGATGGCATCGAGGTGCATATCGAACTGGCGCAGTCCCTCAGCAACCGCCGCCACCGGCAACACTGCCTCCGACGACGTGCGATGCCGATGCCGCCCCGACGGGTCTTCCTCGCGGTCGTGGACCGCGATCGCCGTGACCAGCTGACCTCGATGCTCACGCACCCCAACCGTGTCACGCCCGAAGCGGCGCTGGTGATCGATCGCGGGGGTGCACCCCGCCGCCAGCGCGGAGCCCGGATCAGCGGACCAGTCCCACAGCCACGCGGGCAGCCCTGAGGCCACTGTGAGGCCGTGATAGGTGACCAATGACAGCAGCGTCACCACCACCGCGATGCCGACCCCAATCCACCACGCGACATGATGATCGGCCTGCCACGACTCCGGGGTATGACTGGCCAACACCAAGATCACAATGTCAATCAGGAACACTGCGGTGACCCGTGGCCACGACAAGGCCAAACCGAACTTGCGCTGAGCCTTCATTCTTGCTCCGCTTTCTGCTTACGTGTTCGGACGACCATCCTCGTAATACCGAACACCGCGCCGCCCACCAGCAGTGCCGTGAGGAATCCTCCGGCGGCTACCCACACTGGCACCATATCGCGGTGCGGGGCCGGCTTGGGCAGGTTCAATGGTGTCGACAGCTGCTGCGGCGGCTTCGCCGGACCGTCCGGTACATCCCAGGTCAGTGCCGCGATTGGGTCGACGACACCGTAGCCAACCTGGTTATCCACCCCGCGAGCCGGCGGCCTGGCCGTCCGGATCAAACGATTGATGACTTGGTATGCCGATAGCTGGGGGTACCTAGCGCGGACTAGCGCAGCCACCCCGGAAACGATTGCGGTCGAAAAGCTGGTACCAGCCGGAACCAGCAACGAATTGTCCGGGCCATCAATCGCGTTGATCAGACCGTCATCACGGGGTGAGAGTCCGACGATGTCCATCCCCGGCGCGGCGATCGACACCCACGGTCCAGCGATGCTCGACGAGCCCTGCCCACCGCCTTGGGTCAGCGGCTGACCAGTGGTATCCACCGCACCGACCGTCAGAACATAGTCGCTGTACCAGGAGGGCGTTACTACTGTGTTGACCGCGTTCCAGTTACGAGGATCACTGGGCTGCAAGGGATCGTAGGGCGGGTTCTGCTTGCAGTCCTTCTTGCTGCTGTCGCCGGCAGCGGCCACGATGACGGCGTTCTTGTCGACTGCTGCGTACCGGACCGCCGCACCCAGCGCGCGCTGGTCGACGATATTGCGCGCACTCATGCACTCCACATCGGAGATGTTGATCACCTGCGCACCCATGTTGGCGGCATGCACGATCGCCCGCGCCATTGTCTGGACGAAGTCGATCTTTTGCGATGTCTGCGGATCTTCATCGCCGGTGTACGGATCTTTCAGGCCAAAGGCGTTGCTGGACTGGCGGATCGCGATTATGTCGACATCCGGGGCGATGCCACTGAACGCATCAGTTGGTCCCGGCGCCGCTGTCGCGGACGGTGGTGGTGGTGGTGGTGATGGTGATGGTGGTGGTTGTTTGGGCGTCGGGCCAGGTGGCCGCGGGTTGGCCGGGTTGTCGACAGTGATTACCCGTCCGCCGCCGGCGTAGCCGGGAATAGTCACCGTGCCGCCGCCGTGGTTGGCTGCCCCCGGAGCGCCCGGAGCGCCTGGAGCGCCTGGAGCCCCTGGAGCCGCCGGAGCCCCCGGACCCCCGGGAGCCTGCGATGGCGGCGATGGCGGCGGCGGCCCTGGTGGCGCCTGTCCGAATGGTCCCGGAGGAGGCGATTCCGACGACGGCGGCGGCGCGGGAACCATGGTCACGGTCTGAGGCAACGGTGACAAGGTCACCGGCTGTGGCGGTGGCGCCTTCGGCGGGGGCTCGGTGGTCGGAATGGTGACGGGCTTGCGCGGCGCTACCGGCGGCCCTGCCGCGCCGCTGGCCGGCGCTGCGCCGATCATTGACGCCACGATGGTGCCGTGGGCATCGCAGTCCGACAACCCGTCACCACCGGCCATCACGTAGTCGCCGCCGGGGATCAGGTGCGGGAACCTGGGGTGTGGCGTCACACCGGTGTCGATCACGGCGACCTTGATCCCAGCGCCCCGGCCGAATTCCCATGCCTCGGCCAAATTCAGCATGTCCATGTACCTTGGCTGCAACCGAAAGTCGGTGCCAGGTAACACCCCGACCTCGGTGCAGTAAGAGTTCTGCTTCATCGGCGCCACCGGTCCGGGCGGACTGTCCGGCGGTACCGCTGCCGGATCAATCGTTGGAGGCGAAATTGCCGACGCCGGCGGCAACCCAGCCAATCCCCCTGAGGTGAGCAGGAGCGCGGCGAGGGTCGCGCGCGAGGCGCGACCGTGCCATCGCCTCGTGCTACCGGTAGCGAATCGCCGCATAGACATCCATCAGCCAGAATGCCAGCGGGAAAATCGGCATCAGGCAGAGGTATTCAATCCATTCCACAAGCTTGCGGAACAACGGGCTGTAGATGGTGTTGGGCACTACCGCCGCAGCTGTCAGGCCTGCCGCCGGCAGTAAAGCCAGGATCCCTACTCCGATCGACACCGACAGTGGCGACGAAAGCACCAGCGCATAGCGCACGACGACCGCCGCGACGATGAGCACCGACGTCCCGGCCAAGGTGATCGCTTGCCAGCGGTCGACATACGAGCGACCGCGCAACATCAGGAAGCCCGAGCAGAATCCGGCCAGCAACAGCGGCAGCCAGCGTTGCCCGGTGTGCGGGTCGCTCAACGAGGTCAGCGAGACGATGATCAACACGCCGAGCCCTACAAGCAAACCGGACAAGTACGAGCGGGCACGTTCGGCTTGCAGCAGGACATCGCGCACCGACGCCGGCCCTTCCAGGACCGGCGGGCCACCGCCGGTCCGGACCACAGTGGTGGGCAGATCGGGCCGCGCTTCAAAGACCCACCGGCTGGTGGCCGCCGGGAAAACCGGCAGCCGGATGCCGGACAGCCGACGCGACAGAGCCGGTGCGAAGTGGTAGGCCAGCACGCAGACCAGCACAACGCAGCCGAACAGCGTCACCGCACTCGTCGCAGCGACCATCCGTGCCAGGCTCGCAACCGTCGCCACCGCGCCGACGGTGATGATTGCCGTGTAAATCGCCAGTCGGCGACCCGTGAACTTCAGGGCAATCGCCGCGGCGACCGTGAGGACCCCGAAGCCCAACAACGCGTTCGGGGACCCTACCGGGCCGGGTGGCGCTGCCGCCGCGGCAACTGTCAGCGGCGCGAGCCCGCCCATCAGCATGATGTCGCCGGCCCGCCGATCCTGTCGGGTGTGGGCTCGCATCAGCATCAGCACGGAGACTGACAACATCAGCACGGCAATCACCGCGGCGTAGATGGTTGTCAGCCATGAGCTGTGGTGCCAACGCCACCAGCCCAGCAAGGCTGACGCAGATACCACCCCTATTGACACCATCGACGCGCCGACCTGCACCGCAACGATAGGGTCGATTGCGGCGAACCGCTTGTGGAGATCGGACGCGACCGCGGTGGAGATGTGCTCGATGACCTGCGATCGATGCTCGGTGTCGGGGATGAACCGAATCCACAATCGGTCGCCGTCGTAGACGTCTTGCTCGGTCAGCGACTGGGTGGCGCGCAAGGGCGTGCCGTCGACCACGCACAGTGCCCACCTGCCGCGCCCCGTGGCCTCGAGCGTGTCTTCGCCAAGTTCCCTGAGCCTGCTGTTGATCACTTTCAGCAGCGGATCGGTCATCACCGAAACCGGGGCGTTGGCATCCAGTAGAACGCCGATCTGGACACCCTCGCCGGCCATGATCCCAACCACTACCGCCCTAGGCGCCGAGATACCCTCAACGTCAGTCTGTAGCGATTCAGCTATCGCGGTCATCGTGCTGCACCCCCTGCCGTGGTGGACGTGTAACCCCGTGGCTCCAGCCGCGCGGGGGGCTCTGCCGCCGTAATCGCCGTGGGCCCGCAGGCCCCCGGCAGGTGCAGCTCGACCATTTCCGAACTCATTTGCCTCGCCTTGGATTTAATAGTGGTTGGTGAGACTACCCTGTAACGTTGCTGCTGATTCTAGAGAAGTATGACTGGTTCGCATCTTGAGCGCATGCTTTGTTCAATCAGGCTGGTTAACTTTGTATTTCGCAATCGGCGTCATACCCGGCTGTGAGTCTTCCACTCGCCGTAAGGCAGCGTGTCCAGCACGGTTTTGACGCCCACCTGTACCAATTGCGGCGTCGCCGGGCAGATGGCCAGCCACGCCTCCCCCGAACCGGCCGTCCGTGCCTGTTGGTAGAGCGCAATGCGGCCACCGGAACCGTCCTTCAGTGACAGCACCGACGCGCTGGGGCCTTTGGCGTCGTCGCGGTACTGTCGCGCGTATACCGCGACCTCGGCCGCAGGGTCTGACAGCGCTTGACCCAGCGCGGCCACCGTGGCGGCGCTGATGCCCATTCGTCGTAGATCTCCGCCGGAGAACACGTTGAAATCTGATTCCTGCCAGGACTTCGTGGCTTCCAGCATCTCCTCAAGGGGGACGTTGACCGCGTTGATCGCGGCGGGTTCTGCGTGGTGAATCGAATCCAGGCCATCCATCACCAGCGCGGCGATGGAGGCGCTGTCCGCGACAGCGACGTCGTCGACCGTGATGTCATTGCCAACTCGAACCGCTGACACCCAGTGGTTGGCGCGGCGGGCCAACACCACCCGGAACTCGTTATCGGGGATGTCGCGCGAACCCGGCGGCTGGTTCTCGTCGTCGACGACGCCGTAGAGCAACTTGCCGCGCGATAGCAGGGCGACGACCTCGAGGTCAGGAGCGGCGAGCACCCGCATCCGGGCGGCTACCTGCTCTTGTACCTGGTCGCCGACGACGATGCCCTGCTCGCGCATGACCGCCATCCCGGGGTGTTCATTCAGCCAGTCATTGCTATCGGTAGATACGAATGGGCGGCACCGCAGCTCCGGCGCGACGTGTCGAATGTCCAGGAGTGCCTGGAGCATCCAGAAACCGTCGACGTTCACGGTGATATCGGTGCGGGTGCTCTGTTGTTCCATCAGTACCTCGGGTCGATTTGCTTGGACACTGCAGGACGCGGCAGCACACCGACAGGTGGTGTGCTGCCGCGCCTGAGGTTGGTTGTTAGGCCCAGCTGGAGCCGACGGCGCTGTCGGTGCTGGCCATGTTGCTGCCGGCCGATTGCACCTTCTGGCCGTGCTGGTTGGCCTGCTCGTAGATCACCTGGAAGTTGCGACCCAACTGGGTGATGAACTCCTGGCAAGCCA
>Ga0210396_10000427_pt1 | contig 56525 bp, 71 predicted proteins | sample IncBWH17OmetaG_FD_155466 | JGI IMG/M metagenome (GOLD analysis project Ga0210396, IMG submission 155466) | Forest soil microbial communities from Barre Woods Harvard Forest LTER site, Petersham, Massachusetts, United States - Inc-BW-H-17-O ... | reverse complement strand
CCACGATTACAAAAGCTCCCTCATCGAAACGACCCAAGCCCCTCTCCCCCAACCCTACACACAAAGCGCGCCTGAAGTCAACCATGCCCAGGATGACCCGAACGAGAATCTATGTCTGCCGGCCACAAAGCCGAACCGCGACACACGGTACCGCACGGTGAAACAATTGTCAAGCCGCTACGCGCACACGCTGGTCGGGGAGGGCTTCGGCGAGGAGCAGGGCCGGGAGGTCCGGCAAGGCGCAGCGCAGGATTGAACGCTGCTCGGTCTGGTGCGGGGCGGCGGGGAGCTGCTTGGAGTCTTCGCGGCGCGTGCTCGCGTAGTCGGCGCCGATCGAGTCATAGCGGATGCTGGACATCGCGCGAGACGATGGGGGTCCTCAAGCGTCTAGGAGCTGCGCCTCCGTCGCCCTCGACCCCACCCCTCGCAGGCCGCCTTCCCGGCCGCCTCGCAAGCCGTCCCGGCGCCTTGCCACAGGCCGGGCGCCCCGGCCCGTAGGCAGCGATGGCACGCGCCACCGTTTCCATAGGGGATCACGAGAGCCCGGCGAGCAGTGCTCGCAGGCCGTAGAATCAGGCCCGAGGGCACGTAGCTCAGTGGGAGAGCGCTCGCTTCACACGCGAGAGGTCGGTGGTTCGAAACCACCCGTGCCCATGGAAGATCGAGGCTTTCTAGGCTGGGTTTTGGAGCCTATGGAAGCATTTTGGAAGCGGCTGGGCTCGGTTTGGTGGCGAGTCGCAACTGCATCCACCCTGTTGATCTGCGGCACGGAACCCTGATCACGGCTGCGAAGGAGCACGATTGTGCTACAGCCCACGTGACGATCGGTCGATGCTGAGCAATGGCTGGAACTCCTGATATGACCCGCCCAACCTACAACGCAGACACGCTCACCAAAGCCATGCGGGAGCTGGAGATGCACTACGGGATGACCTCGGACGAGTTCTACGCAGCGCATCTGGCGGACGATGGCCTGCCATCGGACATGAGGCAATTCGACCGCCATGTCTGGGCGAGCTTCTACGAGGATGTTCAACGTCTGCGCGAGTCCGCGCCCAGTAGCGTGCTCGGTCGCGTAGAGCGCGTGTTTGCATCCGCGTCGTAGGTCCGTGGACGTCTGGGCGTACGTCGAGGAGCGGCGCAGGGAATGCCGGGAAGTTTCGGTCGCTGAGGACCCTCGGGAACCCCTCGTGATGGCGGCTGAGGCTGGTACCGATGGTCAGCGCGGCCGGCTGTTGGGCCACGTCCATCTGGCCGAGGATGCTTACGTTCAGATACACGAGACGGTCGTCGTCGAAGGCGACAATATCCACCGTGAGAAGTACGCATACCTCCTCAGCATCGCGGGCGATGAGATCGGCGGCTATGAGCGCGACCCACGCACGACCCGTCGGAGCACCGCCACTGTTCTGCGCGCGCGCACCACGAACGGCTGCCGGCAGGACCAATCAGCTTCAAGGATGCGATCACCGAGGCGTGGGAGTACGTGAGCCGAGGGGCGTGAGTCTGCCTCTGCTAGCGATGCGGTCGGATGATCCAACGTTGCCCGCGCGACGCCACTCGTCCAGCTTCGACCGCTTGAACCACATTTTGCAGCCGGGGCCGTCCTGCTCGAAGGGGATCGACCTTGCCGCAGTGAGCTTGTGCGGGGCGTTGGTCGAGATTCCGAGGTAGGCCGCTGCTTTGCTCGACGGGAGCCATTCGTCGGACGGCGGTTCGCTGGCGGCGAGTCGCGCCGCAAGTTTGTGGGCGAGTCGGTCGGCCAGCTCGTCTAGCGCGAGGTCATCGAGCGCCGCAACGATCGCTCCCGCAAGGTCAGGCGAGCGGGTCATCGCCTCCCCCTCAGATAGCGCCGAGGGTCGGGCTCGGGTTTCGCCGTGTCGAACGCGCTTTGATCCTGCGCGCCGTTGCTCACCTCCTCCTCGCTGACCGTCGTCACGGCGCTCACGGCCTGCGCCGGCTCGACCGAGCCAGTTGTGCCAGTTGTGCCACTGCCAAAGACTTGGCACAGCTGAGGCTCTGCATTGGCCGGATTTGGCTCTGCCGTGCGGGTTTGCTCGGTTGTGCCACCTACAGTGGCGCCAGCTTTGTCCTCGATGGTTGGCACAACTGGCAGGCGCCATTCCGAAACGGCCGGAAACCCGCGCCGCCGATCCTCGACACCGGCCAGCTTGCGTGCTCGCTGTAGGGTGCGCTCGGCAATGCCCCTCGCCTGCGCCTGGATCTTGATCTCGGCGCCCTTGCGCCACTCTCCGTCTGCCAGCTCATCGGCGAGCCATTCCGTGGCGATCTCGCAGTCGGTACGGTCGTCATCGCTGCGGGTGGCAAGCAGGGCGTCGGCGTCCAGGTCGCACGCCTCGCCGATCACCAGCCGCGAGGTTTCGATGGTGCCGGCGTCATCCTCGACGGTGCGCGACTCGACACGGCAACTCAGCGACGGCGCCTCGCGCGCGAGGTTGCAGGCGGCGTGGGCGAGCACCCGATCTGCGGCGATCAGCGCGTCGGTGACGGGCACGCGATGGTAGCCGTCGCTGCGCTCGGCCAGTTCGCCGAAGGCGCTCATCGCGGCATTGGCGACGGCGCGATCGCTGCGCAGGATTCGCAGCGCGTCGAGCTCGGCCTCCAACGCGAGATACTCAGAGGTGCTGCGCGCCGAATAGAGGGATCTCCATGCGTACGATTGGCGTGATCCACATGCGATCGTCGAGGATCGCCTCCTGCACGAGGGCGCCAAGATCCTCCGGAAGCGTCACGATACGCCACCACGCGGAGGTGTCGGCGATAAACGGCTGATCGCTGTGCAGCAGCTCGGCGGTGTCCACCGCGGCTATCGCTCAGTGTCGGTGAGCTGCTCGATGCGCGCGAGCGTGTCGTGGTCCAAGCCGTCTGGGCTGCGCAGGCGCTCAGCGAGGGATCGCAGGCGTTCGGTGCGCTCCTCCTGGCTCAGCGTAGGCTGCTCCGCGGTGGGCGTTGTGCTCAGGACCGAATGCTTCACGCTGTCAGGGTAGCGGGAGATTCTGATGCGGTGCTCTCGGTCAGCATGTAGCGCCCCCGCGCCACCCGGACCAGGCGCCCCGAGGAGCCCGCGACGTTCGACGCGAGCGCACCCTTGACTGAGGACCGCGGCACGGGCTCGCACACCAGCGCCTCGACGGCCGCGTGGATGTCCTTGGCCCGCATCGGCTCGCCCCGGTCGGCGAGTACCTGGACGACGGCCTTGAGCACCCAGCCAGGCCGGCGGGCTCGCTGTCGACGGCTCTCAGGTCGCCGCCGAGCCCCGCTACTGGCCCGCAAAGCGGCCAACTTCTCGACCAGACGGCCAAGCGACCCCCGTAGATCGTGGTTCGAATACTGTCCAAGCAGCCCCATACGGCGTTTCCCCTGTATCCAAGCCAAATGCTTTGACCGATCGCGGAGGCGTGCCAGCACCCGACGGGTACGGGCTCTCGCGGCAACTGCGCCGTCGTGCAGCCCGCCGCTAACGCTGTGTGGGCCGCAACGCAGTCGTGGTACACTCACAGCATGGCCCACACTGAGAAGCACGTCACGGTCGGGGAGCGCGGGCGAGTGGTACTGCCATCTGCGGTGCGCCGTGAGCTGGACTTGAAGCCTGGTACTCACATGCTCTTGAGCACTGAGAAAGACGGCTCGCTGCGGCTGCGCCCGTATCGCGCGGTGGCCGAGCAGAGCCGCGGCCTACTCCGCGATCTGCCTGGGGGGTCGATGGTCGATGGACTGCTCACCGAGCGGCGCGCGGAAGCCGCCCGCGAGGACGCCGAGTAGTAGTTGGACCTCGTACTCGACTCTTCGGCGCTGCTCGCCTATCTTCGTGAGGAGCCCGGCGCGAACGTTGTAGCCGAGGCAATCGCTGACGGTGTGGTGATCTCGACCGTCAATCTCGCGGAGGTCTTCAGCCGCTCCGCAGACCGCGGAGCCGACCCGGCGAAGCTCGCCGCCACGCTCACCCAAAACGGCCTGCTCGACGGTGCGATCACCGTCGAGCCATTCACGGCAGCCGACGCGATCGACGTGGCACACCTGCGACCGCTGACCCGCGATGCAGGTCTTTCGCTCGGCGACAGGGCGTGCCTTGCGCTAGCGCGGCGGCTGGGCGCCCCGGTGTTGACGGCTGACACCGCGTGGCAAGGGGCAGCCCACGGCGCAGAGCTGCGCCCAATCCGCTGAGCCTCCCTGACTCGAAGCGAGTGCGCCGCGGGATCACGGCCAGTGGCCCGCGCCGCCACGGCGCCTCCCCTGAATCCCAGCCGAAGGCGAGCGCCCCCCCGCTTCGAGCTGCGGCGCCGGCAGCTCAGCGCTCCCGGAACTGCGCGCCGCCGGCCCCCGACCTGCATCCCGCGAGCTGCCCGCCGCGGCCGAAAGCGTCGAGCGGCCCGGTCCGGCGGCGGTTGCTCGCGCTGCTATGCAGCCGCCATACGGGCGCCTGCGGGGTCGGCATCGATTCCTCACAGCCGATGCTCGAGCGAGCGCGGGAGCGCTTCGGCGCCGCTACGCAGGTCAAGCTCGCGGTCCACGACCTCACGGCCTCTTTCGCCACAGCGAGCGCAGCCTACCGAGTCGTAGCTGTTACCCGAGGCCATGCCAGACAACGCGAGTAGGTGCGGTTTCGTGTGGCAGGCTGAGCAACGACGGTGGACGTGACATCAGATCCCCGGCCGCCAGATCCGCGACGTCGCCGCGGGCCTATGCGGAGCTTGCCGTCGTCGCGGGAGAGCTTACCCAGGCCGTTGAGCGTGAAGATCGCGCCGCCCTGTCAGCTTGAGCTTCGTTGCGCAGCGCGTCCACATCGTCGCGCCGCGCGCGGTAGGCGCTGCCCAAGCGACTCCCCGGAGGAGGACGCTGCCGATGGGATAGCCGCGCGCTACAGAGTCGAGCAGAGAGATGATCTGTGGACGATCCCGTGAAGGGTGACTCGCCTTGTCGGATGAGATGGTTTGAATGCGTCGAAACGGGCGGTTTCGGCATGCCGATCTGGTAGGCTTGGACGAGTGGCGAGTGCCCAGGGCACCTACCAGCACCGCATTGTGGATGACGAGCTGGACGAGCTCATCCCCGACCTGGCGGCGATTGCGATCGAGGGCCCCAAGGGTGTCGGGAAGACCCGCACGGCGCTGCAGCGGGCGAGGACCGCGCACCGGCTGGACGACCCGGTGCAGCTGGCCGTGGCGCGGGCCGACCCGGCCCGGCTGCTGGAGGGCGAGCGGCCGATCCTGATTGATGAGTGGCAGCGCCTGCCGGAGGTGTGGGATCTCGTGCGCCGCGCGATAGACGACGGTGCACCGCCGGGGAGCTTCCTGCTCACCGGCTCCGCGCTCCCGGACCCGCCGCCGACGCACTCGGGCGCCGGTCGCATCGTGACGGTCCGCATGCGCCCGTTCGCGCTCGCCGAGCGCCTGGGTGTGGGGAGCGTCAGCCTCTCCGAGCTGCTCACCGGCGCACAGGGGCCCGTCGTCGGGGAGACCGACGTGTCGCTGACCCACTACGTCGAGGAGCTGCTCGCCTCCGGACTGCCCGGGCTGCGCTCGCTGTCCGACCGCGCCAGGCGCCGTCAGCTGGACGGCTACCTCACCCGGATCGTCGACCGCGACATAGCTGACGACGCCGGCACGGTGATCCGCAACCCCGCGGCACTGCGGCGCTGGATGGCCGCGTTCGCGGCCGCCTCATCGACGACGGCGAGCTTCGAGACGATCCGCGACGCCGCCTCGGCCGGCCATCAGCGAAAGCCCTCCAAGGACGCCACCCAGGCCTACCGAGACGCGCTCACACGCATCTGGGTACTGGATGAAGTTCCCGCGTGGATCCCAACCAACAACCCCCTCCACGAGCTCGGGCGCACACCCAAGCACCAGCTCGCCGACCCCGCGCTGAGCGCCCGGCTACTCGGCGTTCAAGCCTCGACCCTGCTGGCCGGGCAGAGCCCCGGGCCAGTGATCCCCCGCGACGGCACGCTGCTGGGCGCATTGTTCGAGAGCCTCGCGACGCTCAGCATCCGCGTCTACGCCGCCCACAGCGAAGCGCATGTCGGGCACCTCAGAACCGCCCGCGGCCGCCACGAGATCGATCTGATCGTCGAGCGCGCCGACGGCGGAGTCCTCGCCATCGAGGTCAAGCTCGCCCGCAACGCCTCAGAGCAAGACGTCAAGCACCTGGCGTGGCTGAAGCAGGAATTGGGGGACCGCGTACTCGACCAGGTGCTCATCACCACCGGCCCCACCGCATACCGGCGTCGAGACGGGATCGCCGTCGTCCCACTCGCGCTCCTGGGACCTTAGTGCTCTGGCTCGGAAGTTCGTGCACGTATTGGGTTAGGCTGCTTGGGCGGCGGGTAGGTCGAGTCGCTGGGCGAGGCGGTCGAGGTCGGCGCGGGTGAACTTCCACTCGAATGGTTGGGCGATCTGCTCGTAGCGGCCGAACGCGAGGAGTTGTTGCTCGAGCGTGTCGAGGTTCGGGAAGTCGTTGGGGGTCAGGACCTTGCGCTGGACCACGGAGAAGTAGATCTCGGCTTGGTTGAGCCAGCTGGCGTGGACTGGGGTGTGCACGAGGATCAGGTTTTTGTATCTGTCTTGGAGGCGTTTGATCGAGGTTTTGCCGCGGTGCGCGGAGCCGTGTCGAGGATCACGAACACGCGTCGGGCGTTGCTGTACGGCTCGACGCTCATGAACTGCTCGACGAGCTTGTCGAACGGGACGATCCCGTCCTTCTCCTCGCAGCGGTCGAACAGCTTGGCGCGTTTGGCGTCCCAGGCAGCGAAGTAACACAGAGCGCCGCCGCGTTCGTATTCGTGCTCGACGCGCTGCCCGCGCTTGACGTGCGCCGCGGCCGGTAGCGTGGCGTGCGTGCGCCGCCGGGCTCACGAACAGGAGCGCCTGCCCGGATCGAGGCCAACGGTCGACAAGGTTGGCGAGCAGCGTGCGCGCGAGCGTCGCGTTCTCCGTCAAGCTCCAACCCGAGCGGGACCTTGACGCCCTCGGTACCGATGGCGAGCGCCAGTGCGGTGCGATCGGGATCTCCAGGCCATCAGCATCACCGCCAGACGGACGTCCGAGCGGCGGCTCATCGGCGCGCGCGAGCCGTTGCCTCAGCATCGAAACCACCCGTGCCCATCATTCGAATCCCGGCAGCCCTCGGACCCAGCGTTGAGGAGGCGTTGGCGCCGCCATCACGACCCCTTCTTCCCGCCCCGAGCGCTCCGCTGCACGAGCTGCACAGCCTTCGTCTGTGTGTTGGCGGCACCGGGCGCCAGTTCGAGCAGTGCCAGGCTCGCGGACAGGCGTCCATGCTCGGCCCTGAGCGCGGCCCGTCCGGCGACGTCCAGCTTGATGCTCACCGCCGTCGGTTCGTCGTTTGCGATCGAGAAGCTCGCGGTGCCGATCGTGACCGCTCGTGTCGCCGCCCCACGCTTGGCCGTCTTGCGACGGCCCCTCGCCTTGACGATCAGCTTCGCCGTGAGGCTCAGCTTGCCGCTGCAACCACCCAACCCGGGACACTCGAGCTTGACGGGCGCCACTCCGTTGCTCAGGACTGCGATCTGTGTGCCGAGGAGCGACATGTGGCCCGCGGGCGTAGCACCGCCGCCCGCCGGCGCAGGCGGCTGGGAAACCACCGCAGCGGCCACGGTTGCCTGCAGCGGTGGGGTCCGACCTACGCCCGTTCCACCCGCGTTGCCGGCCTGCACCTCGCACATGATCATGTGACCGACCTCGGCCGCCGGCACCGCATACGTAGTCGCGGAACCCTGCTGCACGACCTGGCCGTCGGTGCTGTCGATGAACGTGTAGACGTATGCGGGCTGCCCACTCCAGCTGCCTGGTTCGCAGCTCAGTACGCCATCGTTTATGGGAGCTTCGCGAATTACCGCACGTCCGCCGCGGGGCGCCCGTGGCGGTTCTTCGCTGCCATCGATGAAATCCTGGATCTCCGGCGCGGCCAGGTTGGCGAAGGCATTTTCCGCGCCGGCGACGCACCGTTTCCCATCGACGAGGTCGAGGTCCGCCTCGACTCCCACCTGCACCACCGGCGATCCCAGCGTCAGAGCGCCGCCGCTGTCGCCGCTGCAGGGCGTGCCGGTTACGGAGCTGGCGCAGAGCAGAACGGCATCGTTTTCCCCACCACATTCGCGGGGCCATCCGACGGTCATTCCCAACGCGTATAGCTTGCCGCTGAGTTCTTCTGTCAGCGGGTTCTCTTCCCCGAATCCCGTGATATTGACCGCGGATCCTTCGGTCGGGTTCGTGCCGGGCGATACCAGCGCGATCGCCGTTGCCGCCGGGCCGAGGACCAGTGGCTCTTGCAAAGTCAAGAGGGCGACGTCGTCCGGCGCGACGCGCCCGCTGTCGGAAGCATAGACATAGTAAGGATGCGGGCGAACGGTCGTGACGGAGCGTTCCTGTTCTTCGGCTCCGGCACGCGACGTCAGATTCGCGGTGCCCGCGCGTACGGTGAAGTCTTCGGCCGGTATCGCGTCGCCGGTCGCCGAGTCGAACACGCAGTGAGCCGCCGTGAGGATGTGCGAGGAGTCGACGATCGACCCGCCGCAGAGGATCGAAGCGAACCTTTTCCCTTCGGAGATCACCGCTTCGACGGCGACTTGCCACGGAGCCCCTCCGATCGTAATCTGACTTCCGCCGACGATTGCGACATGGGCATGGCCAGCGTGCAAATGTGACCCACGGCGGACGTGCCCCGTCCGATCCCGGTGCAGGTGATCCGCGTGACGATGACCCACGGCCTGCGCAGCCGGAACAAGCGCCAGCCATGCGGCCACCAGGACCAACCCCACGTAGGGTCCATGCGCGACGCGGCGGATCACGTGACGAGCACCGACTTGACGACGACCGACTCGACACCGGGCGCCATCACCGAGAGCTGAGCCGCTACGGGGTTGCGCTTGCTCGCGCGGGCGAGGCGTCGCCTGCCGGCGGGAGTCAGGCGAAGCACGATGCCGGCGCTCCCGCTTTTGCCCGGGAAAGCGAGCTGTCCCCTGGCGAGCACCAGCAGCGCAGCATGAGACACCGTCCTGCCCGCGGTGCGGCGCCGGGTGGGCGCTCGCATGGTCAACTCGACCGTACCGGCACAGTGCTCACCTCGGCATTGGACTCGCACCCGCGCCACGCCTCCCGAGACGGTGAGAGTCGATGCCTTGACCGCGATGGGCGACTTGAGGTCATGCCGCTTGAACCGTCCGGCACCGCGGGCGGTCGAGGGACCGGTAGCGGCCGTGCCGGCACCGGTCGGGCTCCCTGCAATCGCCAGCCCGGCGCTGACCGCGCTTCGTTCGCCGGCGCTGCTCCTGGCGGTGACCTCGCAGGCGAGAGCGTGCCCGGCGTCGGCGCTTTGGACGGTGTAGCTGCCCGAGGTCGCCCCGGAGATCGGCGCGCCGTCGCGCAGCCACCTATCGGTCAGGCTCGGCGTTGGGCTGCCCGCCCACAGCCCGTCGGCGCAGAGCAGTGCTTCTCCTATCGCGGGGCCGCCGAGGATCACCGGCGATTTGGTGTTCGCGGGAGGGATCGCGTCGCTGGGGTCCAACGCGGCATCGATACCCGCCGTGGTGGCGCCGGCGGTGACCGGCACCGCTTGAGCTTCGGAGAGGGAGAGCTTGTCGCTGTAGTACTGGAGGACGTAGCGTTTGCCAGCGTCGAATCCGACCGTGTATTGCCCACCCGCCAATCCGGTGATCGAGTAATCGCCGGTCGCGTTGGTCAACCCGCAACCCGCGCTTTTTCCGCTCGATACCCGTGCGCAGACGAGGACGTTCGCGATGGCCGCGTTGGTCGAGGCGTCGGTCACGGCTCCTTCGATCCGCCCTCCTTCTTCGAGCTGGGCGTCGATACCCGAGGTCGTCGTTCCCTCGGTCGCTGCGACCGGATCCGCCACGGACCCCATGCGCTCGTGGTCGTAGTACTGAGTTACGTAGTCCAAGCCACTTTCGCGCGGAGCGGAGAATTCGACGTCATAGTCGCCATTGCCGAGCGCCGAGACGGCGTATTCGCCGTGCGCGCCGGTGAGCGCGCACCCGAAGCCTTCGCCGCTCGTGGAGTAGGCGCAGACTTCGATGCCCGCGATCGGGCCTGTCGTGGAGGCATTTGTCACTCTGCCCGCGATTCGGCCGCCTTCGATCAGTTGCGCGTCGATCCCAGCCACCACACTCCTCGTCCCGACTTGGACGATGGTTGCGCCTTGGGCGGAGGACGATGCGTTGAAGTACTGCGTAACGTAATTGAGGCTGCCATATAGCGGCGAGGAGAATTCGACCAGATATTCACCGGTTGTCAATTCCAGGATCGCGTATTCGCCTCTGGCATTCGTTTCGGCGCATCGTGCAAATAGCCCGTTTTCTTCCAGCCCGCCTTCTTCGAGCCCGCTTTCTTCGACGCTCGCTTCGTAGGCGCAGACCTCGATGCCTTTGATCCCTTGCATCGTCGTGCTATCGCGCACGTCGCCGGTGATCGCGCCGCTTTTGAGCGGTTCCAGTTCGGCGTCGATCTCCGAAGTCGTCTCGCCCAGCGTGACTGGCACCGGTTGACCTTCGCTGGCCGAGCGCTTTCGGTTCCAGTACTGCGGAAGGTACATGCCGTCGCTGGTGAAGAACTCGACCCTGTATCCACCGGCCGCCAATCCCGAGATGGTGTATTCGCCGTTTGCATTGGTCAGCACGCATTCGGCACTCGATTCCAGGGCGCACACTTCGGCGCCTGCGAGGGGCGCTTTCGCGGGGGCGCTGGTGACAGTGCCGGTGATGCGCCCGCCTTCGGCGAGCTGGGCGTCGATGCCCGAGGTCGTGGCGCCCAGCGTTACCGGGACCGCAGTCTCTTCGGAGGGCGAGGGCTTGCCGTCGTAGTACTCGCTTGCGAGGTAGCCGCTACCGGGCGGCGCCGAGAACTTCACGTCGTAGGTGGCGCTTTCGTGCAGCGTTATGACGTATTCGCCGGTCGCATCGGTCGTGGCGCACCGCCAGCGACCTGGACCGCTGGAGCTCGTAGCGCAGACCTTGGCCCCTTCGATCGGATCGCTCGTCGCGGCGCTCGTCACCGCGCCGACGATCTCCCCGATTGCCCCTTGCTCGGCATAGCTCGAGTACCCGCCGGCCGCGATTGCCGTGACTTCGCTCGGCCCGCTCACTTGCACCGGGAGGTCGGTGTTTCCCCGGTTGCTGTTGCCCAACTCACCCCATCCGTTGTCCCCCCAGGCCATGATCTCGCCGCTGCCCAGCAGAGCCAGGCTGTGTTGTACGCCGGCCGCTATCGCCGTTGCGCCACTCAGCCCCTGCACTTCCACGGGCACCTCGCTGTTGGTTTCGCTGCCGTCGCCGAGCTGCCCGGCGTTGTTGTCGCCCCAAGCCATGACCCTGCCGTCTTTCAGCAGGGCGAGGCTGTGGCTGCCGTCGCTGGCGATCGCCGCGACTTCGTGCAGTCCTTTCACTTCGACGGGGATGTCGCTGTTGGTTTCGCTGCCGTCGCCCAGCTGCCCGGACGTGTTTTCGCCCCACGCCATCACCGTGCCGTTCCTCAGCAGCGCCAGGCTGGAGTAGAGGCCCGCCGCGATCGCCGTGACTTCGTGCAGTCCCTGCACTTCGACCGGGACATCGCTCTTGGTTTCGTCGCCGTCGCCCAGCTGTCCGTATTCATTGGCCCCCCAGGCCATGACCGTCCCGTTCTTCATGAGGGCCAGGCTGTGGAAACCGCCGCCGGCGATCGCCGTGGCTTCACTCAGCCCCGTCACCTGCACCGGGACGTACCGGACGAATTCGCTGCCGTCCCCCAGCTGGCCTTGTCCGCCGTCCCCCCACGCCATGACCTTGCCGCTACTCGAGAGGGCCAGGCTGAAGTAGTAGCCGGCCGCGATGGCTGTCGTTTCGTGCAGTCCCGTCACTTCCACCGGGACCGTGCTGCATTCTGAGAATTGCACGCACGTTTCAGGGCCGCGACTGGCGCCGTCGCCCAGCTGTCCATAGCCGCTTTCACCCCACGCCATGACCTTACCGTTCCTCAACAGTGACAGGGCATGCTCGTAGCCGGCGGCGAGAGCCATGCTTTCGTCACCCACTGCGACTTCGTCGCCAATCGCGACTTCTTCGCCGAGCTTTCCCACAGCCACCGGAGTTATATGGAAGCCTCCGAATTCTCCGTTGCCCAGCTGCCCGTAGTTCTCATCACCCCAGGCCACGGGACCGTAGGAGGCAGCCGACACCTCCGCCCTGCCGAGCCAGAGCACCACGGCAGTGAGAACGACAAGCAGGCGGAGCAGGCGCAGCCGCGGAACAGAACCAGGCCATCCGCCGATCCGGCGCCCGTCGAGCGCTTCGCGGCTCCGTCGTCTCGTGCTCCCCACTGCGTCACCCCGTATCGACTGTCGACAAACGTCGCGACTGTACCAGGTGTCGGAACCGAGAAGGATTGGCGAACCTATGCGGCGGGTTGCCGGCATGCCGATCTTCGGCCAAGTGCCCGCCGCGCGGAAGTGAGCAACGCTCCGTGATTCACGCCTGCTACCATGACATCATGCGTCAGCTAACACTGCGAGTCCCAGAAGAGCTCGCCGAGCAACTCAAGGGAGCGGCACGCGATCACGAGGACAGTGTCAACGGCTACGCCGTCAAGGTCCTCTCAGCAGCCGTCGACCCGGACTACGCGGGCGATGAGATCACGGGCCTGCGCGAGCGCCTCGGACGAGCGGGGCTCCTGCTGAGCCCTGAGCTCCTCCCCACAGCCAGACGTCCCTCCGCGCGAGCGCTCGGTCGCGCCCGCGCCGCCGCCGGACGTGGCAAGCCACTGTCGGACTTCGTCGCAGAGGACCGTCGCTGAGCACCTTCGCCGATTCGTCTGCGCTCGTAAAGCTCTACGCAGACGAGGCCGGACACCGCACGATCCGCGCACTCGACGCCCTGGTGATCTCAGCAATCGCACGCGTAGAGGTGCCCGCCGCACTATGGCGCAAGGCCCGAACCGACGAGCTCGCGGATACAGCCGCCAGCACCCTGGTCAACGCGTTCGAGCTCGACTTCCACGGCGATCATGATTCAGACCCGCGGTTCACGATCATCGCCGCCACCGAGCCGTTGCTCGTAGCCGCCGCGCAAGAGGCAGCACGCCACGCGCTACGCGCTTACGACGCCGTGCAACTTGCGAGCGCGCTCGCGGTCCGAGCGGTCGATCCTCGCTGCGACCGCTTCGCGTGCTTCGACGCCGAGCTGCAACGCGCAGCAAGCCGTGCGGGCTTCACCCTCGTGCCCAGAGCAGGCTGAGCCGGCTACTCGATAGGAGTCTGACGCTTCTTTCACGTCGCAGCGGCAACCTCTCGACCTCCTCACCGGCTGCGCCTCGCTCTCCCTGACCGAAGCGCAACTCTTCTCGGAGGTAGGCGACTACACGGCCTGCCAAGCCATCGGGATCGCCGCGCATCAGCTCGGACTCGGGGGACTCATCGCGCCGGCCGCGAGCAGACGCGGAGAGACGCTCGCACTGCTCCCCGCAAACCTCCCCATCGAGCGCTGGCCCAGAGTCACCAAGCGCGACCGCCAGCGCCCGGGCCGCCAGTCCAGTGCGGCGCCGGCTCGAAACCGTCCTGCGAAAGCAAGAAAGCAGCGCAGGAAGACATTCGTCGCGAGCTGCACCCCGTGACGTTCGAGTGCGAGCTCGCTGCGGTGGGGATCGGCGGGATCGTCGCCGCGCTCGCCGCACCCGAGGTCAGCGCCGCCGCGTTCCTCGCCGCGGAGGGCGTCGTCGGCGGCGAGGTCGCGGCCCTGGCGGGAACGACCTGTGGCCTGTTGCTCGGGCGCATCTACAAGGATGCGAAGACCGTCGAAGACCCTCCCGCGCGCCGCCAAGCACGCTTCGCGGTTCTCAAACAGCTCGTAGAAAGTGCGCCGCGAGCCCCGGGCGCACACGCCGCGCTACTACGCCCACGCCCACCCCCCACACACGCGCAGCGCGCGTGTGTGTAACTGAGGCCGGCACGCGCGCGGGGCGTGTGGGCGGCACGCACGGAAGGCGCGCACGCGAGGCGCGAAGCAGCGCGGCGAGAGCGTCGCTCACAACAGGCCGATCTCGAGCGCTACATCGGCGGCGGACAGCTCACCCGCACCCCGTGATATTCGGCGTCTTCGCGCATGACCTCCGTTCGGATGCCGCGAGCGCCACGGCGCGCCCAACGATGTGGGGCATCGGCGTCGCTATCACTGAGCGCGCTTGACGATGGTCCCACGGCGCGCCGGCGCCCGCCGCAGAAAGTTTTGGAGATCGCCGTAATTTTCGCGCTCGCCCGCTGTTGAGCGGCCGAACCCACCTTCTTCACGGGTCCCACCGACGACACGGAGGACGACATGACGCGCATCACAGCATCCCCTGAAATTCAACGGCACGCCCCCGCGAACGCTCCGAAGTTGGTCGGGAGCTCTCGCTCACTACTCGCGACGATCAAGGTAACCACGGGCGACCTCACGCTCGAGGGCCACAAGCCGAAGAAAAAGGAAATCTAGCCGGACCCGACTGCCCCCCACGCAGACCGCGCGCCGTGTGCGAGAATCGACATGGGATCGACACGATGGCGAGGATCGCACAGGCGCGCGGGCCGCGGAGCGAGGAGGAACTCGCTCGCGCCGCCCTCGCTGGCGAGGGGGCGGCGTTCGGCGAGCTCTACGACCGCCACGAGCGGCGCGTCTACCGCTTCTGCGTGCGTCTGCTCGGCAATCCCGACGACGCCGCCGACGCCACCCAGGAGACCTTCATGCGCCTGCTGAAGCGCCTACCGGCGCTCGAGGGCCGCGAGCTCAACGCGCTCGCCTACGTGCTCACCGCCGCGCGCCACGCCTGCTACGACATCATCCAGGCCCGCAAGCGCGTCGAGCTCTCCGGCGAGGAGATCGAGCCGCCCCGCCGCGAGCCCGGCGCGATCGACGCGGACCCCGAGCGCGCCGCGCTGCTCGCCAGCACCCGCGAGCTCGCCCAGCAAGCCCACGCCCGCCTGCCCCCCCGCCAGCGCGAGGTGCTCGCGCTGCGCGAGCTCGAGGGCTTCTCCTACGACGAGATCGGCGCCGTCATGGAGCTCGAGCGCAACGCCGTCGCTCAGTTGATCTCGCGCGCACGCATCAAGCTCGCCGAGCTCGTCCGCGGCGACGCGCTGGCGTCGATCGCCGGCGCCACCCCCGAGTGCGAGCGCGCGCTGCCGCTGCTCGCGCGCGAGCAGGACGGCCAGGCGCTTGCCGGCGACGACGGCAGTTGGCTGTTGGCGCACCTGCGCGACTGCGCCATTTGCCGCGTGCGCGAATCCGCGATGCAGGAGGCCGGGGTCTCCTACCGCGCGCTCGCCCCGATCGTCCCGCTCGTGTGGCTGCGACAGGCCACGATCGCCCGCGCCGCCGAATTCGTCGGCGCGGATTGGAGCGCGCTGGCCGGCGCGCGCGCCGGTTCCGGGGGTGGCGCGGGCGGACCAGACCCAGTCGTCGGCGGGCTCCTCGGCTTCGACTCCCGCCGGCGGCGCGTAGCAGTGCTGGCGGTGCTCGCGGCGTGCCTGCTCGCGCTCGGGCTCCTCGTCAGCTCGATCGCGAACGACGGCGCCGCGTCGCCGCGCACGCCGACGCTGCCGTTGACGCCCGCGAGCGCCCTCACGCCGGGGCGACACCCGTTGCGCAAGCGCGCCCAGCGCGCGCCGCGGGCGACCGTGCACCGTTTCGAGGCCGTCCGCCACGTGCTTCGGAGTGGCCGCGTCGTGACCGTGACGACGCCGGTCACGAGCGCGATCATCGCGGGAGCTCCCAACCCCAAGGTCTCACGGAAAACGGGCGCCGCGCACCGCGACCGCACCCGCCGCCGGGCCCACAGCAAGCCAACCGCGGCGCCCCCGCCGACAGTGACGCCGTCCACCACGACCTCCGCTCCGCCCGCGCCCACACCCACGACGACCAGCACGCCGCCGACCCCAGCCCCGACCACGTCGACCCCGACGACGCCCACGCCGGCTCCGACCACGACCACACCCACGACGACCACCCCGAACACACCACCCACGACGACCCCGGTGGGCGCCGTGCCGCGGACGAACGACGTCGTGGCTCACGGCCCCAGCAGGGCGAGCGGGACGGCCGCGACACCGTCGGGCCTGCGGTACGCGAATCTCCCCGTGTAGATCACGATGCGGTCGACCAATCGGTCGCCGATCTGCCGGTGCAGCCAGTTGAGGTGCTCCACGTCGCGGTCATCGACGCTATTGGCCAGCTTCGCCTCGATCGCGATGCACGAGCGACTATTGCTCTCGACGATCAGGTCGATCTCGTGGTTGCCGTTCTTGGTGCGCAGGTGGCCGACCCTCGCGCGCGCGGCGTCCGCGTAGACGCGGACCGACTGCGTCACGAGAGACTCGAACAGCGCCCCGAGCCACGTGCCGGCGACAGGGGCGGTGCCGGTGGTGGCGGGCGAGGCGCGCTTGCCCGCGCCGCGGAGCAGGCCGGCCTTGTCGATGCCGACGAGCCGCGCCGCGAGCGCCGGGTCGACCAGGTGATGCTTCGGCGTGTACGTCAGGCGCTTGAGGGGCGCAAACGTGGGAATCCACGCCTCCACCGGGTCGAGAATGAAGATTCGCCGCAGGTGCTCTCGATATGCTGCGACCGTCTGGCGCGCGGGCTTATCGCCCTCGCCCGGGGTCGCCGCGTCGAGGATCGTGCTGTACGCCGCGTTGGTCGCCGTCGCCGCCGCGTAGGCCGCCAGCCACGCCCGCAGCGCCCCCGGGCGGCGCACACTGACACCGTTCTCGGGCAACTCCCGCTCGACGATCCGAGCGATGTAACTGTCCAGCTGAAGCTCCCGCGCCCGCTGCGGCAGGTCGCGGATTCCCGGGAACCCCGAGCGGAGGATCTCCTCGGTGTACGCCGGGACGTCCACGTCAGATGCCCCGCCGATCTCCTGCGGCTCGCCGCGCAGCAAGGCCCGCAGCGAAACCGTCGACTCGCCCACGCCGCGCTCGCTGAACGACAGCGGCCGCATCGCCATGCTCACGATCCGACCCGCGCCAGAGTGGATGCGGACACCCGGAGCCACACCCGCCGACCCCGCCAGCAGGAAGCGTCCGCCCCTGCCATCGTCATCCACGGCTCGCCGCACACGGTCCCAAACGCTCGGCTCGAGCTGCCACTCGTCGACGAGCACCGGCGGCGGAACCTGCGTGACCAGATCCAGGTTGCCCGCCACCGCCGCGCGCTCGTTCGGGCTGTTGAGTGACAGAACCGTCGCCGCACGCTGAGTAGCCGTCGCCGTCTTGCCGACCCCCTTCGCTCCCTCCAACGCAATCGCCGCCAGGTGCGGAAAGAGCTCGTCAAGTGTCTCGTCGATGATGCGGGGCCGGTAGTGCACGGTCGTTAATCTAACATATAGACGTGATGCTAGCTAACATTTGGACGTATATCTGTTTGACTTCTCGTCTTCCTTGTACCTGCATAGCTCTGCATGTATACTGTCCTGCGGATGCCTGGGAGTCATGTTCATGCCGAGCTGCGTGCGGGTGGGCCGCTGGATGAGGGGCTTGGGGATGCGATTGCGCAGACGATGCAGGCGTTTGCGACGCCGTCGCGGGTGCGGCTGTTGTATGCGCTGCGCGGGGGTGAGCGTAGCGTCGGGGAGCTTGCCGGGGAGGCGCGGCTTGCGCCGGCCGCCGTTTCGCAGCAGCTGCGGATTCTGCGGCATCTGAAGCTCGTACTCGCGCGGCGTGAGGGGCAGGTGGTGCGCTACCGCCTGCACGATGAGCACCTCGTGGTGCTGCTGGATGAGATCCGCAACCACGTCGAGCACGCCACCCACGACCTGGTGGGCCCCGCAGCACCGTCTGCTGGGAAAACGACAAAGCGGAGAGCCCGTGGTGCGGTATCTGTCTGACCCCGCGCGCTTTAGTCGCGTTACCGCCGGGGTGTGCCTGGTCGCCGCGCCGCTCGCGTTGCTCGTGGGGACGATTGTGCATCCCGGGCTGCGCGTGGGTGAGCGCGCGCAGCTGGAGTTGATCGCGGCGCACCCCGACCGCTGGTATGCCAACCACATCCTCGGGTTCATCGCGATGATCCTGCTCGTCCCCGCGATCCTCGGCTTGGTGGGGATCGTGCGCGTACGCGAGCCGCTGCTCGCGCACGTCGGCGGGACGCTGGCGTTTCTCGGCGTGATCGCGTTTGAGGGCGTCGTCGTCGCGTACGGGTTCGTCGCGTGGCAGATGGCCGCCGGCGCCAGCCTGGGAGAAATGACGGCGCTCGCGTACCGCCTCAAACACACCCCGGGGGTGGTCGTGCCGCTCGGCGTGATGAGCGGCCTGCTCGTACCCGGCCTCGGGCTGCTCGCGCTCGGCCTGATCCGCTCGGGCGCACCGCGGCGCTGGTGCGGGCCGGTAGCCGCGCTCGGCGCGCTGCTGTTCCTCGCCGGCGGGCAGAGCGCGCACATGACGCTGATGCTCGCCGGCACCACGCTCCTGCTCGCCGCGCTCGCCACACTAGGCCTACATGTCCTGCGCAGCACCGACGCGCAATGGGCACCCACCACACCCACGCCCGTATCGCCAGCGGCGGGGGGCACGTCCCAGGCACTGCCGGCGTCGAGCACAGGCGGGTAGAGCACGCGCTCGACGAGCACTCCCACCCCGGCCCGCCCGGATGCCCACGCCCACCGAGACCGGCCCGGGCACAGTCACGGACATCCAGACGCCCACGCGGCGCACGCGCATAGCGACGGGCACGCGGCGCATGGGCATAGCCACGGGCTGGTGGACCCCTCAATCAAACGCTCCCGCGAGGGGCTGCGCGTCCTGGGCGCCTCGCTCGCGCTGCTCGCCGCGACCGCCGCCGCGCAGGGCGCGATCTACCTCGCGACGGGCAGCGTCGCGCTGCTCGCCGACCTCTTGCACAACGCCGGTGACGCGCTCACCGCGATCCCACTCGCCATCGCGTTCCTGGTGCGCTCCCCCCGCGCCGAGCGCTACGCCGGACTGACGATCGTGCTCACGATCCTCGCCAGCGCGCTGAGCGCCGCCGCGATCGCAATCCAACGCATCCTGCACCCCGTCGCGCCGCAGCACCTCGCCGCGCTCGCGCTCGCCGGCGCACTCGGGGTACTCGGCAACACCACCGCCGCCCGCATCCGCCTACACGGCGGGCGACGCCTACAAAGCCCCGCACTCACCGCCGATGGCAACCACGCGCGCGGCGACGCGATCATCAGCGCCAGCGTCCTACTCAGCGCCGCCGCGACCGCGCTCGGAGCAACGCTCGCCGACCCCATCATCGGCCTCACCGTCACAATCCTCATCCTGCGCATCACCCGCCAAAGCTGGCACACCATCCACACCCACCCACCCCACGCGAGCACGAGAGACCCGGCAGGCGACTGCTAGCCCGAGCCCGTGGCTGCGGGCCATCGCGCTCCAAGGATGCGCACAATGAACCCGACGCGCATAGGCCGACGAAGGGCGCGCATGTCGACGCCGCGCCCTGCGGATGTCAGGACACCGGGCGCAGCCCGACGAAGCGCCCCGCGCGAATGTCGAGAACCCCGCGCGCGATCTGGGACTGCTGTCCAATGCGCGCGCGGCCCGCACAGCCGATCCTTGATGCCATGAGCCACAGCTCACCGAGATCGCGCCCGCGCACACCGCGCCCGCCGCGATCGCACCCGTCAACGGCTTCGCACGAGAAGGGCTAGGGACCACCACATGCCTGCACACATACACCCCTCCGAGCGCAAGATCCGCATCTGGATCCTCAACCTCGAGCGCGAACGCCAGCGCGAGGCCAAACGCGCCGCGGGGACCCGCGCCGCGCCGCGGCGGCGCTCCGAAAGGGGGACTCGCGCGGCGCGGGGGGTGTGAGCGCACTCAGCGCACGAACCGCGCCATGCGCGACGCCACGATCGTCTCGCGCAGCGTCGCGAGCGCGTCGTGCCGCGGGCGCCACCGCAGCTCGCCGCGCGCCTTCGCGGTATCCATGATCACCGGCGCCCGGAACGCCGCGACCCACTGCGCCTGCGCCGGCAGGAACCCCAGCCGCCCCACCATCTCCGCGACCGCGTCCACCGCGAGCTCGGGCACCGGGATCGAGTACCACCCCAGCTCCCGCGCCAGCACCCCCACCGTCAGCTGCCCCTCGCCCGCCAGGTTGTAGACCCCCGGCGTCCCCCGCCCCAGCACCGCCGCGCGCATCGCGCTCGCCACGTCGTCGTGGTGCACCAGCTGGAACGGCACCCCCGGATCGGGGAGCACCGGCTCGAGGATCGGCACCCCGTCCAGTAGCCGCAGCACCGCCCCCGGCAGGCGCTCGGAGATCTGCGTGTAGGGGAGACTGTCGATCAGGAGTGGCGCTTCGCGCCCCGCGACGATGCACGGTCGAAAGACGTACGCCGCCGTCGCACTACCCGCCAGCGTCTCGCGCAGAAGCTCCTCCACCTCTGCCTTCTGGCGCGAGTAGTAGTGCCCGCCCTCCCCCCGCGCCGGGACCTCCTCGGTCAGCGGCTGCGGGTTCGCCGCGCTGAAGCCATACGCCGCCACCGACGACGCGTAGACCAAGCGCTGCACGCCGGCGCGCGCCGTCTCCGCGAACACGTTGCGCGAGCCCACCAGGTTCACCTCCGCGCTCTCCCGCGCCCCGCCCATGATGATGAACGCGAGGTGCACCACCACGTCCGCCTGGCCCACCAGCTCCGCCACCGCCGCCCGGTCCAGCACGTCCCCGCGCCGGTACTCCACCTTCTTCCAGCCCCGCTCCCCCGGGTCAAACGGCCGCCGCGCCATCCCCAGCACGCGCCCCACCTCGCGCGAGCGCTCCAACGCCCCCACCACCGCCTGCCCGATCTCCCCCGTCGGGCCCGTCACTGCGACGGTCAGGCCGGTCGAGGAACGAGCGCGCGGCGACATACCTTCGTTGTAGCCGATCCGCGCCACGCGCGCGCCCTCGAGTCCCGACCGGCCGGGATGTGAGTTCATTTTTTGGAGTTCCTTACAAAATCAAACTATCGCGGCTTGAAAGGAACACGGAAAAATGAACGTACGTCTCGCCGCGCCGAGATACATGCGCCGCAGATGCGTCTCGGGTGCCGAGACACACGCCGCGGAGGCGCGACGAAGATGCGCACGGCGCCGATCCGTCCGCGCCGCGCTGATCCACGCGGCTCCCGCGCGCGAATGTAGGGCATGCACGCGGTGCGTACCCTGGAGTGCACATGAGGATCGCCATCGTCGGCGCCGGCATCTCCGGGCTCACCGCCGCGCACCTCCTGCATCGCGAGCACGACATCACCGTCTTCGAGGCCGCCGACTACGCCGGCGGGCACACCAACACCGTGCGCGTCGACACCCCCCACGAGACCCACCACGTCGACACCGGTTTCATCGTCTTCAACGACCGCAACTACCCCAACTTCGAACGCCTCCTCGCGCGGCTCCGCGTCGCCTCCCAGCCCTCCACCATGAGCTTCAGCGTCAGCGACACCGCCGGCGACTTCGAGTACAGCGGCGCCTCCCCCAACGCGATCTTCGCCAAGCGCGCACACCTCCTCACGCCGTGGTTTCACCGCATGCTCGCCGACCTCGCGCGCTTCAACCGCGCCGCCCGCGAGCTGCTGCGCGGGGAGGAGGAGGGGGCCGCCCGCGACGGCCGCGGCGCGGGGAGTCGCCGCGACCCGCGGTATCTCGACGCGGCGCGCCTCGCTGCGCGTGGCCTCAATGGCGCGTGCGACGACGACGGACCCTCGCTCGCCGAGTGGCTCGAGCGCCAGGCCTTCTCGCGCGCGTTCGTCGAGCGCCTGATCGTGCCGCAGGTCTCCGCCGTCTGGTCCGCCGACCCTCGCCAAGCCGCAAGCTTCCCCGCGCGCTTCCTCGCCGAGTTCCTCCACAACCACGGCATGCTCGGCCTGCGCGGGCGCCCCCACTGGCGCACCGTCCGCGGCGGCTCCGCCCGCTACGTCGACGCCCTCATCGCGCCCTTCCGCGAGCGCCTGCGCCTGCGCACCCCCGTCCAGCGCATCGCGCGCCGCGACGCCGACGTCCTGCTCACCACGCGCGACGGCGGGTCGCAGTCGTTTGAGCACATCATCATCGCGACCCACTCCGATCGCGCGCTCGCGCTGCTCGCCGACGCCAGCGACCGCGAGCACGAGATCCTCCGCGCCCTGCCCTACCAGCGCAACGACGCCGTCCTGCACACCGACGTCCGCCTGCTCCCCCGCCGCCGCCGCGCCTGGGCCAGCTGGAACTACCACCTCCTCGCCCAGCCCCGCGACCGCGCCACCATCACCTACCACATGAACCGCCTCCAATCCCTCCGCGCCGAGCGCGAGCTCCTCGTCACGCTCAACCGCACCGACGCCATCGACCCCGCGCAGATCATCCGCACCATCCCCTACGACCACCCCGTCTACACCCGCGACAGCGTCCGCGCGCAGGCGCGTCGCGCCGAGATCTGCGGCGTCGAGCGCACGCACTTCTGCGGCGCCTACTGGGGCTGGGGCTTCCACGAGGACGGCCTCCTCAGCGCCCTCGCCGTCGCCGCGCGCTTCGGAGCGCGGCTGTGAGCGCCAGCGCGATCTACGCCGGCACGATCCGCCACCGCCGCTTCGCCGTCCGCCCGCACACCCTCCGCCACCGCCTCGCGCTCGCCTACATCGACCTCGACGAGCTCCCCCAGCTGCTCCGCGGGCGCCTGCTCGCGCCGCGGCCCGGGCTCGTGCGCTTCCGCCGCCGCGACTACCTCCCCGCGAATCCGTCGATCCCACTCGTCGACGCTGTACGCGACACCGTGCAGGCGCAGACCGGCAGCCGGCCGGAGGGCCCGATCCGACTGCTTGCCCAACTGCGCACCTGGGGGCACTGCTTCAACCCCGTCAGCTTCTACTACTGCTTCGCGCGCGACGGCCACACGCTGCGCTGCGTGCTCGCCGAGGTCACCAACACGCCGTGGGGCGAGCGCCACTGCTACGTGCTCGCGCCCGAAGACGCGCACGCGAAGGTCCTCACGGGAGACCTCGCGAAGGCGCTGCACGTCTCGCCGTTCATGGGCATGGACCACCGCTACGAGTGGTCGCTCACCGCGCCCGCGCAGACCCTCTCCGTACACATCGCAAGCCAGCGCGCGGGAAAGCTCGCGTTCGATGCGACGCTCGCGCTGCGCCGCCGCGAGCTCACCCGCGCCGCGCTCGCGCGCACCACCGCGCGCTACCCCCTCGCGACGCCGCGCGTGCTCGCGCTGATCTACGCCCACGGCGTCGCGCTGAAGCTCAAGGGCGTCCCGCTGCACCCCCACCCGCGGGTCGGTGCCGGGTGAGCGCGCCGAGCCCGGCGGAGCGCTCCGCAGACCTCACCGCGACGGCGGCGCGCTCGCTCGCGACGACGGTGCTGAGCCGGATCGAAATCGGCACGCTCGTGGTCGTCGAAGGCGAGCAGCGGCGCGTGTTCGGCGCGGGGGCCCCCGCGGCGACGGTGCAGGTGCACTCGCCGCGCGCGTGGCGCATGCTGCTGCGCGGCAGCCGCGGCCTCGCGGAGTCCTACGCGCGCGGCCTCTGGGACTCGCCCGACGTGACCGCCGTGATCCGCGTCGCCGCGCGCAACGCGCACCGCCTCGACCGCGCGCGGATGCGCTTCGCGCCGCTGCTGCGACCCGCGCAGGCCGCGCGCGCGCTGGCCGCACGGGCGCTCGCGCGAGGCGACACGCGCACGCGCAGCCGCCGCGACATCGCCGCGCACTACGACCTCGGCAACGAGCTGTTCGCGCTGATGCTCGACCCCACGATGATGTACTCCTGCGCGCTCTTCGCGCGCCCCGCGATGACGCTACGCGAGGCCTCGCTCGCGAAGCTCGAGCAGGTCTGCGCGAAGCTCGACCTCCGCCCCGCCGACCACGTCCTGGAGATCGGTACCGGCTGGGGCGGCTTCGCGCTGCACGCCGCCGCCACGCGCGGCTGCCGCGTCACGACGACCACGATCTCGCGCGAGCAGCACGAGTACGCGCTCGCGCAGGTCCAGCGCGCCGGCCTCGCCGAGCGCGTCACCGTGCTGCGCCAGGACTACCGCGACCTGCGCGGCAGCTACGACAAGCTCGTCTCGATCGAGATGATCGAGGCCGTCGGCTGGCGCCACCTCGGCGAATTCTTCGCGCGCTGCTCACAGCTGCTCGCGCCCGACGGCGCGATGCTGCTGCAGGCGATCACGATCGACGACCGCGCCTACGAGGCCGAGAAGGCCGCGCGCAGCTTCGCCAACACGTACATCTTCCCCGGCGGCTGCCTGCCCTCGCTCGAGGTCATCGCGCGGCGCCTCGCGCGCGACACCGACATGCAGACCGTCCACCTCGAGGACCTCACCCCGCACTACGTCGAGACCCTCCGCCGCTGGCGCGCGAACTTCCTCGCACACCGCGAGCGCCTGCACGCGCTCGGCTACGACGAGCGCTTCCGCCGCCTCTGGACGCTCTACCTCTGCTACTGCGAGGCCGGCTTCGCCGAGCGCCGCATCTGCGACGTCCAGCTCCTACTCGCCAAGCCCCACCACCGCGTCGCCGCGCGCAGCGGGCTGCGCGCGTCCGCGTGGGGCACGACGGCGCCCGAGCCTGCCGCAGCGGCGGGCGCCGACGCCGCGAGTGGCGCGGTCAGCTGAGCCCTACCCGCGCGGCGTGCGGCTGAACATCCGCGCCGCGAGCGCGTCGACGAGCTCCGCGGGGCCGCCCGCGGCGAGCTTGAGCAGCGCGAGCCTGCCGCCGGGGCCGAGCACGCGGCGGTCGTCCTCGATCGCCGCGACCGCGCGCTCGGCCCACTCCGCGGGCGGCACGCCGCCCCAGCCGGAGGTGTCCATGTAGCGGCCGTACGCGGTCTCGGTCGCGTCGAACATCTCGGTCGCGACGCCGGGCGTGACGAGATGCAGGACGCGCACGCCGGTGCCGCGCAGCTCGCGGCGCAGCGCTTCGCTGAACGCGACCACGCCCGCCTTCGACGCCGCGTAGGTGCTCGCCGCGGGCAGGTGCGCATAGGCGCTGATCGACGCGTTGTTGACGATCACGCCCGCGCCGCGCGCGAGCATCCCCGGCAGCACGCGCCGCGTGAGGTGCGCGACCGCGACGAGGTTCACCTGGAACATCGCGTACAGCTCCTCGACATCCTGCTCCTCGAGCAGCCCGCCGGTCATCAGGCCCGCATTGTTGACGAGCACGTCGATCCGCCCGAGCTCCGCGCCGAGCGCGGCGCACGACACCTCGATCGACTCCCGCGAGGCGAGGTCGATCGGGACGGCCCGCAGCGACTGCGCCCCGCCCGGCGGCGGCGTCGGCACGTCGCTCTCGGCCGGTACGCGCGCGCCAGCGAGCACGAGCGCGAGCGGGCGAGCAGCGAGACGCGCGACGAGCGCGCGCCCGATGCCGCGGTTCGCACCCGTCACCAGCGCGGTCGCGCCCGTGAGGTTCATCGCCACAAGGTACGCGCAAGCGCCGTGGACGGATCACCGACTCCGCCGCTGATCCAGCGCCAGCGCTGAGACGAACTAGCTGCGCAGTCTCGTGAACCGGGCGCCGCTTCGCGCGGGACGGCGATCCAACCATGCCCCACCAACGGACAAGGGAGCGACATAGATCATGTCTACCAAGATCAACCTCCAAGAGATCGACGTCGACGGCGCGGTGCAGGAAGCGCACGCCGAGGCGATCGACCGGCTCGAGCAGGGCGATACGCGACTTGCGTTCCTGCGCAAGACCGCAATCGCCGGAGCGGCAGCCGTGAGCGGTGGCGCGCTGCTCGGCGCCCTCGGACCCGGCGGGCTCGCCTCGAACGCGCTCGCCGCGACCGCGACGACCGCCGGCGCGGGACGCCCCCCGGCGAGCTTCGGCAAGGGCGACATCGGGATCCTCAACTACGCGCTCACGCTCGAGTACCTCGAGGCGGCGTTCTACAACGGCGCGACCGCGGCCAACATGGCGCTCAGCCCCCAGGCCGCGGCGTTCCTGAAGGTCGTCACGAAGGACGAGAACGCGCATGTGAAGTTCCTCAAAGAACACCTCGGCTCGAAGGCCGCGAAGGAACCGAAGTTCGAATTCAAAGGCGCCAACACGAGCGTCAGCACGTTCATGTCGACCGCGCAGGTACTCGAGAACACCGGCGTGCACGCGTACTCCGGGCAGGCCTTGAACATCAAGACGCCCGCGTACGTGAAGGCCGCGATCTCGATCCTCACGATCGAGGCGCGTCACGCGAGTGTGATCGGACTGCTCAACGAACCCGCCGGCAACGACATCGCGCCCGACGGCCCGTTCGACACGCCGCTCACCGCGAGCAAAGTGCTCGCCGCCGTCAAGGCGACGGGCTTCATCGTCTGAGCGCCGGCACCCACGTCGCGTTTCGCACAGGCCGGCCGAGTGCCGCCACGGGCTCGACCGGCCTGAATGTGAGTTTCATTTTTTGGAATTCCTTACAGACTTAAATGATTCCAGTTGTAACTAAGAAGCAAATTAGACATACGCCTCGCTGCGGACCGTCGCGCCGAACGCGATCCGAGCACGCCAGCACGCCGGCACGACGCGATCGGACATGCGAGCTTGCCCTGGGCCGAGGTGTGAGTTCGCCCTGGGCGGACATGCGAGCTCGCTAGAGCTGTGATCCGCAGGCATCGCCCCCGCGTAGGAAGTTTGCCCCGAGACCAACCAAGAGACCTATCCTGATCGAAACGAGACGAGGTGGACGATGGGACTTGACAATCCGCTACACATCGCATTCTTGCTGGTGATCCTGCTGCTCGTGTTCGGCGCGAAGCGGCTCCCCGAGATCGGGCGCTCGCTGGGCGAGGGGATGCGCGGCTTCAAGAGCTCGATCGAGGGCTCCTCCGCGCAGGACGCCGTCACCACGCAGGCCGCGCCCGCGGAGTCGACGCACGCCTAGCGGCGGCGCGCGCGAGGGCCGGCGAGTGCGAGGACCGCTTTCCAGATCCGCGGGTCCGACGCGCGCGAGCGAGGACTCCACGAGTCTGCATCGACTTGCGGACGAGGATCTGATGGAGCTCGTGCGCGAAGGCGACGCGCGCGCGTTCGAGCTCGTCTACGACCGTCACTGCGGCGCCGCGTTCTCGCTCGCGTATCGCATGTGCGGGCGCCGCGCCACCGCGGAGGACGTGCTCCAGGAAGCCTTCCTCGCGCTGTGGCGCAGCGGCGCGCGCTACGACCGCGCACGCGGAAGCGTGCGCAACTGGATTCTGCGGATCGTCCACAACCGCGCCGTCGACGCGCTGCGCCGAGGTGTCGTGCGCGAGCGCGACCTCTACCACGAGGACGGCATCCTCGAGCGCCAGCCCGGCGCCGAGCGCACCGATGAGCAGGCGCTGCAGCGCGAGCAGACGCGCGAGGTGCACGGCATCCTGCGCGAGCTGCCGCGCGAGCAGAGCCACGTCATCGAACTCGCGTACTTCAGCGGCTTTACGCACACCGAGATCGCCTCGATGCTGGAGATGCCGATCGGGACCGTCAAGGGCCGCATCCGCCTCGGCCTCGCGAAGCTGCGCGTCGCGCTCGGCGATGGCGAGCGGGTCGCGCTATGAACGACGATCGCGACATGCCCGAAGACCGCGACATACCGGAGGACCGCGGCACGCCGGCTGCCACCGACGGACGCTGCGGCGACGCCGCGATCTACCTGCTCGGCTTGCTCGACGAGCGCCACGCGAAACGCTTTCTCGACCACGCGGGGGCCTGCGCGGTGTGCCGCGACGAGCTGGGCGCGCTGCGCCCCGCGGTGGATGTCCTCCCCGCGACGGTGCCACAGCTCGCGGCGCCGGCGCACGTCAAGCGGCGCCTGATGAGCGTCGTGCGCTCCGAGGCGCGCACCGCACCGGCGGATGCCTCGCGGGAGGGCACCTCGTGGAAGAGCTCCTCGCGGGATGGCTTCTCGCGAGATGGCGCCTCGCGGGAGGGCGCCTCGCGGGAGGGCGCCTCGCGGAAGGGCGCCTCGCTGGAGGACGCCTCACGGGAGGACGCCTCACGGGAGGACGCCTCACGTGGGAGGGCGACGCGGCGTGCCGCGGGCGGGCTGTGGGATCGACTCCTTCCCCGCCCGCGCTCGCGCCGCCCCGCGCTGGCGCTCACCGCAGCCTGTCTCCTCGCGGGCGGCGCCGCGATCGGCGCGCTCGCGGGCAGCGGCGGCGCGGGCAGCGGCGGCGCGGGCAGCGGCGGCTCCGCTACGCGGGTCATCAGCGCCGACGTCACGATCGCGGGCGCCAGTGCCGCGCTGCACGAGAGCGCCGGTCACGACTGGCTGACGGTCGCGGGGCTGCCGCAGCCGCGCGCGGGGCGTGTCTACGAGGTCTGGGTCAAACGGCCCGGTGGACCGCCGCAGCCGACGAGCAGCCTGTTCGCGCCGACGCGCGCCGGCTCCGCGACCGCGGCCGTGCCCAGCGACCTGCCCCACGCGAGTGAAGTGATGGTCACGCAGGAGCCCGCCGGGGGCAGCGAGTTGCCGACCACGGCCGCGGTGATCGTCGCACGCGTCAGCTGAGCCCGCCGGACGCGCGTCCGGGCACCGAAACTATCGGCGCGGCGCGGTGTCGGTAGCGTCGATGCGTGGTGCCCGCGACTCGACCGCTCGGGCAGCGCCCGGGCAATCCCGGCCGGGGCGCCCACGTGGGCTAGCGGAACCGGCCAAACAGCTATCAGGAGGCTCATAGTGCTCTCGAATCCCATGCGCGGCGTGTTGCTCGCCGGCTCGCTCTCGCTGATCGCGCTGATCGCGCTGATCGGCGGCCCGATCGCGGCGGCGAGCGCCGAAGTGACGGCGTCACGGATCACCTCGCCGGCCGACGGGACGTCGGTCTTCTACGACGCCACGACCCAATCGCCGACCACGACGGCCTACACGATCAGCGGCGAAACCACCGGCACGGGCAAGGTCGACATACGTTGCTACTACGGGGCCGGCGCCGAAAGCTATAGACAGTTCGCCAAAGAACTCGAACCGGCCGCGGGCAAATTCTCCTTGACAGTCCAAGACAGCGAGCTCTTCTTCGACCCCTGCGTGCTGCGCGCCGTGCCGAGCGGCAACAAAGAACCCCAAGCGCCGGGATCGGCCGACCCGTTCCAGGGCCCGACCGTCGTCGCGTCCGAGTTCTATGTCAACGCGGCCGACACAATCAACTACGGCTACGAACTCTCCACCAGTACGTTGACCGACTTGTTCGATTTCGAGTCGGCCGGCGAATGCGGCTTGGATTACTCGAGCGTCTACTCCTCCCCGTCGCTCGCCGGCGAAGGCCCATTCAACTGCAACGCGGGTCTATATGAAGTAGACCCCGCCTCCCCAGGTCGATCGGAGATCCAGATCGACGGCGCCAACGCGTACGGGCCGGCGAGCGCGCGGTACGTCGACGAAGCAATCGAAAGAGAACAGGAAAAAGAAAAAGAACCGAAGGTCCCGGTTCCCGGCATCCCTCCGATCGCCGTCAGCAAGACGATCGAAACCGGCTCCGTCACGATTCACGAGGTCGATCCGATCGTCAAGTGCTCACCCGACGCCACCGTCGTCCCGCCGACCACAAAAAGCTGCAAGACCTTTGTCTCAGCGGGCGTAGAGCTCGAACGAACCTGGCAGACGAGCAGTGGCAATCGCATCGCGTTCATGACCGACACCTGGCGCTCGACCGATGGTTCGCCGCACTCACTGGATCTCGTCTACGACCAGGAGACCGTAAACGCGGGCAGCGCGGGAGGCGCATACGAGCTCCCGGGCACCTCGACGTTCGTGGCCATCAACAAGGGAGAAAATCTGACGGCGCCCACCACCGCCGGCACGATCTACGAGAAGGAGGACAGCGAAACCGCGAGCAGCGGCGACGGCGAACATCCCTTCGCGGCGATCGTCTACGATCGCGCCCCGAGCGGACCGCTGACGGTCTCCCGTCCCACCAACGCGCCGTATTACAACGAGTTCGAGATGCCCTACCGGGGCACGGTTCCCGCGGGTGGCACCTACACACTGCGCATGGCCTTCGCCCAGGGCGGCGCGCTCAGCGAAGTAGACAGTCTCGCCGCTGAAGCGTTCGCGACCTACCACCCGACCCTGACGATTGGGGCGCCCACGAGCGGGACGACGGTAGCGACCCCGAGCGTGACCGTCTCCGGTAGCGCCGCCGACAGCGAGGCACTCACATCGCTGTCGGTCGGCGGCCACGCGGTGAGCGTGGGTGCGGGCGGCGCGTGGTCCACGAGCGTCGCGCTGAATCCCGGCGCAAACACGATCACCGCGGTCGCGACCAACCGGATCGGGCTCACGACGGAAAAGTCCGTGACCGTCACCTACACCCCGCCGGTCGCGCACGCCACGCAGATCGGAACCGTCCGCGGAACACAGGGCAAAGTGACTTTCACGCTCGCCTGCGCCGGCTCGGCCGGCACCAGTTGTGAAGTAGAATCGACGCTCACCACGGTCGCGATGACCCGCAACGGAAGGCCCCTGGCGGTCGCCGCGAGGCGCCACCGCCACCGCAGGACCCACGACCAGCGAATCGTCGTCGGCGCCTCGAAGCTGACGATCCCCGCGGGTCAACGCGTGACGATCGCGATCACCTTGAACGCGGCCGGCAAAAGGCTGCTCGCGCGATTCGGCCGCCTCCCGGTCCACCTGCAGGTGGACCTCTTGACCGCGGGTCACCGCGCGACGGTGATCGCGCAGAACCTCACCGTCACGGCGCGCGGTCGGCATCACAAAAGGCATCGCCACCACCACCGCCACTAGCGGTCGCGGTCGCGCGGCGGCAGCCGCGACACGCCGAGAGGGCTCCTGCCAAAGGATTGGCGGGGGTCCTCTCCACGCGCTAGAGCATTTGTGGCCGACCTGGGCGCTGCGCGCGCGGGGGTCGGCCCGCACGAGAACGCGGCTTGGGCAAAGATGCGTGCGATGAATAGCGACTACGAGCTGCAGACCCACCGCGTCGAGGACCGCCACTGGTGGTACCGCGGACGCCGCCAGGTGCTCGAGCGCACGATCGCGCGCCTGCAACTGCCGGCGCCCGCGCGCGTGCTCGACGCCGGGTGCGGCAGCGGGCGCAACATGGTCGAGTTCGCGCGCTACGGCGAGGTCACCGGCGTCGAGCTCTCCGCGACCAGCGTCGCCGCGGCGCGCGCGCGCGGCGTCGGCGAGGTCGTCGAAGGCTCCGTGCTCGAGCTGCCCTTCGCGCCCGCGAGCTTCGACCTCGAGGTCTGCCTCGACGTCGTCGAGCACCTCCAGGACGACCGCGCCGGGCTGCGCGAGCTGCGCCGCGTGCTCGCGCCCGGCGGGGCGCTGCTCGTCACCGTGCCCGCCTACCAGTGGCTGTGGAGCGGGCACGACGAGATCAACCACCACCACCGCCGCTACAACGCGCGCACGCTACTCGCCGCCGCGCACGACGCGGGCTGGAGCTGCGCGTTCGTGAGCTACTTCAACTCGCTGCTGCTGCCCGTCGCGATCGCGCTGCGCGCGCTCGAGCGCGTGAACCCGAAGACGACCGAATCGAGCCTCGACCTGTGGGTGCCGCCGGCGCCGCTGAACTGGTCGCTGCAGCAGCCGCTGAACCTCGAGGCCGCCGTGATCGGGCGCGGGCGCCGCATCCCCGCGGGCCTCTCGCTGCTGGCGGTGCTGCGCTGAGCCCCCGCGCCGGGAACCCGCCCGCGCGGGACGCCGCATCCCCGCGGGCCTCTCGCTGCTAGCGGTGCTCCGTTAGCAGCGCCGCCGGGTCGGCCGCAGGGTGCATGCGGAACGTCCACGCGCGGTTCGCAAAGAACGTCAGCACGGTCACGATCGCCGTCGCGCACGCCTGGCCGACGAGCTTGTCGAGGCCCGCGTGCTCGACGAACACGTATACGAGGCCGAGGTTGAGAAGGAGCCCGAAGCCCTGCACGACAAACCAGCGCACCGGCGTCAGCGCGTCGCCGACGTGCTCGCGGAACGTCCAGCGACGGTTCCAGAGGAAGCCGTTCGCGGCGCCCACCGCGAACGCGATCGCCGACGCCCCCAGGTACCAGACCCCGAGCACCTTCAGTAGCAGCGCGTACACGGCGAAGCTGAGCAGCGTGTTCGAGACCCCGACGATCCCGAACTTCACGAACTGCCTCGCGAGCAGCAATCTGTCGGCGCGAGCGGCGGACACGCCCAAAGGATGCACTACCGCTCGCCTCCGCGTCTCACGCTCGCCCGCGGCCGCCGTGACGCGCCTCCGTCTCCCCGCCACGCGCCGCACTTGGCTACGTTATGCGTGCGTTAACCGCGCCCGCAAGAATCCTGCCAGACGACATTTTCGGCCCCCGCGCGGCTCGCGCGCGCGGCTCGCGCACTACTCTTCTTATCTGCAACACAAAACGTCTCATAACGCCTCGCCCCACCAGATCGAGCGAGGCCTGCCACCGCTAACACCTTCCAGCTCCTAGATCATGTCGGCCTCCCCCTCGCGCAACCCCAAACTGCTCAGCGTCGTCGCGCCGGTCTACAACGAGGAGGAGCTCGTCGAGCCGTTCGTGCGCCGCACCTGCGCCGCGGTCGCCGACTACACCTTCGAGCTCGTGCTCGTCAACGACGGCAGCTCCGACGCGACGCCCGCGATCCTCGACCGCCTCGCCGCCGCCGACGCGCGCGTGCGCGTCGTGCACCTCTCGCGCAACTTCGGCCACCAGGCCGCGCTCACCGCCGGCCTCGAGCACGCCGTCGGCGACGTCGTCGCGATGATCGACGCCGACCTCCAGGACCCCCCCGAGCTGATCCCCACGATGATCGCGCGCTGGGAGGAGGGCTCCGACGTCGTCTACGCCGTGCGCAAGCAGCGCGAGGGCGAGACCGCATTCAAGCTCGCAACGGCCTCGTGGTTCTACAAGCTCTTCGACAAGCTCGCCCAGGTCGACCTCGAGCCCAACTCCGGCGACTTCCGCCTGCTCGACCGCCGCGCGCTCGACGCCCTGCTCACGATGACCGAGCGCTCCCGCTTCCTGCGCGGCATGACCGTCTGGGTCGGCTTCACCCAAACCGCGGTCCCCTACGAGCGCGAGGCGCGCCACGCCGGGGAGACCAAGTACACCCTGCGCAAGATGCTGCGCTTCTCCCTCGACGCGATCGCCTCGTTCTCGCACCTCCCGCTGCAGCTCGCGACCTACGTCGGCCTCGCCTCCGCGACGATCGCGTTCGTCGCAATCCCGATCGTGATCGGGCTGCACTTCGCCGGCTCCTACCTCCCCGGATTCGGCTCGCTCACGATCGCGATCCTGCTGCTCGGCGGCATCCAGCTGATCGCGCTCGGCGTGATCGGCGAGTACGTCGGGCGCATCTACGACGAGGTCAAGCACCGCCCGCTCTACATCGTCCGCGACGAGCGCAACCGCCCCAGCGAGCAGAACGGCCCCCTCGCCCCGATCGCGCGCGCCGGGCTGTCCGCGCGCGTTCCCGAGCGCATCGGGTAGCGGGCGCGCATGGAGCACGGTCACAGGGCACGCGCGACACGCCCGCGACGCACGGGCGTCGGGTAGCGCGCGCATGGAGCACCGCCAAGAGCGCGTCCGCATCGAGACGCCCGCGCATCGCATCGAAGGGTTGCTCACGCTCTCCCGCGAGGGCTACCGCAGCCGCGTCTCCGACGTCCTCAACGCCTCCGAGCGCGACTTCCTCACGCTCACCGAGGTCACCGTCGAGTCGCTCGAGGGCGGCGCCGTCGAGAGCCACCCCTTCCTCGTCGTCGCCCGCCGCCACATCGTCTTCGCCGTCAGCCCCGTCGAGGAGCCCCAGGAGTAGTCACGCGCCGCCGCGGCAGCCGCCCCCGCCGCCGCCGCCGCCGGTGGTCGCAGACGACGACCCCCGGCCCGGCCGCACGGCGTCACATACCGCGCCGCCACCGCCCTCGCGCGACGCGCGGGGCATTCAAAAAAAGGAGATCGTTACGGTTTGTAAGGATCTTCAAAAAATGAGGTCAGGTGCGCTCCCGCGCAGGCTCGGAGCACCGCGACTTCTGCGCCGTCTGCCTGCGGCTGAGAGCGCGAACCGGCGGAAAGCTCGAACTCGGCTATCCTCGACGTAGGTGCCGCGGCTCAAGTCGCGGCAAAATCGTGCAGGGTCGCCGGTCGTTGCCATGAGCATCCTCCGAGTTTTCCAGCACAGAGATACGGAGGATTCATGCCATCTGGCACCGTGAAGTGGTTCAGCGACGAGAAGGGCTTCGGATTCATCACGCCGGAGGACGGCTCGAAGGACCTGTTCGTCCATCACACCGGCATCAACGGCAGCGGCTACCACTCGCTGCCCGAAGGCGCAAAGGTGAGCTATGACGCCGAGAGCGGCGACAAAGGCCCCAAGGCCGTCAACGTCACACTGGCCTAGCCCCACCCGCAGCGAGAGGGCCCCCTCCAGCCAGGGGGTCCCTCGGCTGCGACCGATGGACCGCGTGTCTCTCACGCGGGTGCGCGCGGTCGCATCATCGCGCGCAAGTGGGTATCGCACATCGGTCTGCACCCCCGCGCGGCAGCACCCGCGCCTGAGTTGCGGCGAGGCGATCGCGTGAAGACGCTCTGGGAACGCCAGGAAGAGAAGCGCGCCGAGAAGCTCGCCGACATCCGCGAGCAGGTGCAGCAGGGAACGCTGCGCATCCGCCAGATGACCGCGAAGGAACGCGCCGAGAACCCGCCGCGCCCCGGCGCCAAGCGCGGCTCCGGGCGCCCCCGCAAGCCCCCCGCGCGCTGATCCGCGAGCCGCGTTCGCGCGCAGACCCGCGAGCCGCGTTCGCGCGCAGACCCGCGAGCCGCGTTCGCGCGCTGGCCCGCGAGAGCCGCCCCGGCGCTGAGCTAGCGCCGCGCGCGCACGACCGCGCGGGCGCCGCGCGCGGGGATCATCGTGACGTTGCGGTGCTGCGCGTGCTCGGGCTCGGGGCGGTCGGCTTCGAGGTCGAGCCGGCGCGCCATCGCCTCGAGCACGACGCGCTGCTCGGCCATCGCGAGCGCCGCGCCCAGACAGCGACGCGTGCCGCCGCCGAAGGGGATCCACTCGTAGGTCCCCGGCTTGCGATCGAGCCAGCGCTCGGGCCGGAACGCGAACGGCTCCGGGTACAGATCCTCGCGGTGATGGACGAGCAGGATGCTCGCGCTGAGCGCGGACCCCGCCGGCAGGACGTACTCGCCGAGTCGCCACGGCACACTCACGCGGCGGCCAACGATCGGGATCACCGGACGCGAGCGCATGCCCTCGACGATCGTGGCCTCGATGCACTCCGAGGACTGCTCCCCCGAGCGCACCGCCTCGCGCAGGCGCTCGTAGGCGGGCGGGGTCCGCAGCAGCCGCTCCCACGTCCACGCGAGCGAGTTCGCGGTCGTCTCGAAGCCCGCGAGGACCAGCGTCAGCAGCTCGTCGCGCAACTCCTGATCGGAGAGCAGCTCGCCATCCTCGGTCCGCGCCTGCAGCAGCAGCGAGAGGATGTCGCCGCGCGCATCGAGGTCCTCCGCGCGCCGGCGCGCCGCGATGATCGGGTACGTCGCGCGATCGAGCAGGCCGACGGCGCGGCGCAGCAGGCCGATCGGCTCCTCGCGCCCGCTGTTGACGAGCTCGCCGACCTGCGCGACGATCGAGGTCGACGCCACCGTGAGGTACTTGATCGTCGCGCGCAAGCGGCGCTCGGCGGTGCCGCGCGCCGGGCGCCCCTCGATGCCGAAGATGCCCGCCATGATCACGTCCAGCGTGATCGCCTGCATGCGCGGCGCGAGCGCGAACGCCTGCCCGAGCGGCCAGCGGTCGAGCTCGCGCTCGGTCGCCGCGGCGATCATCTGCGTGTAGCGCTCGATCGCGTCGCCGTGGAAGGAGGGCAGCAACAGCTTGCGCTGGCGCAGGTGCCGCGCGCCGTTGGCCGTCAGCACCGAGTTCGGTCCCACGATCGGGCGCAGCGGCGACTCCGCGGTCAGCGACGGCACGTGCTCCGGCTTCGCGGCGAACAGCGAGCGCACGTGGTCGGGGTGGCAGGTGACGGTCGTGCCGCCCTCGATTCCGGCCTCCATCACGAAGACCTCGCCGAGCTCGCGCCGCGCGCGGAACACGAACTCGATCTGGCGCTGCGTGAAGCGCACCATCTGCAGCGCACGCGGCAGCGCCACCGCGGGGGGCGCGCGGAGTGCCTCGCCCGCGTCCGCGGGCCCCGCCGGCGAGGGCACGACCGCGCCGACGGGGGACGACGCGCCGGGGCCGCTCGACGCGGGGGACGACGCGCCCGGGTCGCTCGACGCGGAGTCCTGGGCGGGGGCCGCCGGCGCGAGGGTGTCCATGACAGGCACGTTACCGCGTCTCACTCCGGCCGTCGCGGAGGGCGACGCAGCCACGGCCGGCGCCGCGCGTCGCTCGGCCCGCTGCCGCGCCGACGCTCGCGCTCGTCCTCGTGCGCGCGCTCGCGGTCCTCGCTCAGGCCGACCTCCAGAAACACGAGCAGCACCGCGCCGCCGAGCCCGACCGAGAGCAGCGCCGCCGCGAGGACTTCGCCCGCGACGCCAGCAACGAGCGCCGCGCACAGGCCGCCCGCCAGGACCAGCGCGCCGGCCGAGCCGAACGCCAGTAGCCGCGATCGCCGGGACATGCAGTCGATTCTGCCACCCTGAGCCGCGGTGCCGGAGGGAGACACGATCCACCACGCCGCGAGCCGCATCCGCGCGGTGCTCGCCGGCGCCGTCCCCGACGAGACCCTCACGCCGCATCCCCGCCACGGCGCCGACCGCTGGCCACAGCGACTCGCGGTGCGCGCCGTGCGCTCGGTCGACGCCCACGGCAAGCACCTCTTCCTGCGCTTCGCGCTCGGACCGACATCCTCGGCGCGAGCTTCGACGTGCCGCGCTTCCTGAGCCGCCTGCGCGCCGACGACCTCGCGCGCACAATCGGCGACGCGCTGCTCGACCGGCACACCGTCGCCGGCATCGGCAACCTCTGGAAGACCGAGACCTGCTTCGCCGTCGACATCGACCCCTGGCGTCCGCTCGCGCAACTGCGCGACGAGGAGGCCGCCGCGCTCGTCGCCTTCGCCCGCGAGCACATGCGCGAGTCCGCGCACGAGGGCTTGCACGCGCGCCCACACGCGCGCCCACACGCGGTCTACAAGCGCGCCGGCCGACCCTGCGTGCGCTACGGCTCGCGCATCCGCCAGCGCGCGCACGGCGATCACAATCGCCTCACGTTCTGGTGCCCCGGCTGCCAGCGCTAGCGCGCAGCGCGGGCCGCGTCGCCCCGCCGGCGCATCCCAAGGCGGCCTCGGGCGCGCCCGAGGCGAGGATCGCTAAAGGCCGCCGCAGCGGATCGACTAGCCTTCGGAGGTCCGCTGGAAGGGTGGCAGAGCGGTTGAATGCACCGGTCTTGAAAACCGGCAGGCGGGCAACTCCCGTCTCGGGGGTTCGAATCCCCCCCCTTCCGTTTCGCGAGACCTCGCGCCCACCCAGCGCGAAGCTTTACACTTGCTCGTCCGAGACCCGGGAGAGGTGGCCGAGTGGCTGAAGGCACTCGCCTGCTAAGCGAGTATGGGGGTTAAACTCCATCGCGGGTTCGAATCCCGCCCTCTCCGTCTGGTCTGTGATCCCGTCGGCTGGCGACGTCCACCGCGATGTTCGCACGGCGGGTCAGGCCAACAAGCAGGTTGATGTCGTGCGGGTCGCCGGTGATGACGGTTACCGCGCGCTTGTAGCTCAGCTCCTCGGCGATCGCCACGACCTGCGCGTCCGTGGTCGAGATGTCTCGACGCGACCAGCGCGATGTTCGGCACGCAGCACACCGGCGCGGATGGCAGCGGCGACGGTCAGTGGAGCGTAGATATCGCCCTCGGCGCCGATCGCCTTGATCAGGCGGTCGACAAGCACGTCGGAGCGTCGATGGCCGGATCGCACCTCGGTGAGTACCGGAACCGGAACAAGAAGCGCTCCATCGAAGCGCAGCCTGAGCAATTCGAGATAGGCGGCGAGCAGGTCTCGATCGACTGCGAGCGCACTGACGCCGCCACTGTCGAGCAGGAAGTCGCGCCTGGGACGCTGGTCACTCGGGCCAGGCGTCAGCGCGGCGCTGCAGCTCGGGTAGACGCTTGGAGGGGTCGGCGCCTTCGGCGACCAGCTCGTCACGCAGTCGCCCGAGGCGATCACGTTGAGCGTCGCGGAGCTTGGGATCGTCGGCGGGGTGTTGCTCGACGCGGGGTGCGGCGGCGGCCTCCATCGCAATCATTGTAGCTGCCGACCCTCGCCGCGACAGACTGGGAGCGAGCGCCTCAAGGTCGCGTGATCGCGTCCACCGCTCGCTTCCGAGCCGCGGGTTCAGCGCGTCTCGTGGAAGCGACGTGGAAGCGACAGACTGCTGCGGAGAGCAGCAGAATTGCTGGGCTCAGACGGAATAACGCCGATCCAGCCGCATGATCGAGACAGACCGCAGCAGGTAGCGGCGGACGCGACGCGCTAAGCGAGTACGGGGGTTAAACTCCATCGTGGGTTCGAATCCCGCAACCACACACCGCCCTCTCCGTCCGCCCCTGCTGAGGACCCCGGCGTCAGGCGAGGTCCAGGATCAGCAGCAGGGCGTCCTCGACGGCCCGCAGTTCCTCGCGTGTGAGGTGGCCTACGCACTCGCCCAGCGCGCGAGCGTCAACCGCGCCGACCATCTCGCACATGACCTGCGTGGGCTGGTCGGCGATCGTGACCTCGGGGTGGAAGGTGCCTGGAAACGCCGAGCGCGACGTGGGGCAGATGACGACCGTGGAAAGGGCGAGCAGATCGTCGGCCTGGACGATTACCGCGTAGCGCCGTCCCTGCTGCACGTGGCCGCGCTTTCCGGGAAGCTTGATGCGATGAACATCACCGCGGATCACGCAGATGCTCCATCAGGCCGGCGACCTCCCGTGCTTCTCGCACATAGTCCTCGTTCTCCATCAGGCGCCGTGCCTCGGCTGCCAGGCCGCCGCGGCGCCGCTCGCGCTCGGCGGTCTCGGCAATCGCCTGCCGTGCAGCCTCAGCACGACTCAAGCCGCGTCGTCTGGCGATTTCATCGAGCGCGCTCAGCCCATCGCGACCGAGGCGCAGCGACACTGGTTGAGGAGCCGACGCCATTCCCTTCAGGGTAGCGCAAAACGCACTACGGTGTGCGCGGTGGCCGCAGCGCCGACTCGGGATTCGGTCAACCGCAAGCGGAGCGAGCCCGACCACTGACCAACCACCTGACCAGCTGCGTGGCGCCGTCCGCAAGCGGGGATCGGTGCAGTCGATGAAGGCATTCTCACGCCACGCTAGTGGTCCCCTTATGTGCACGGGGATACGGTGGGGAGGTGCATGCGCAAGCACGATTACGGCCGACGCGGTGAGCTGCGCGAGATGACTGACGGTGCCGATGATGGCACCCACGCCCGTGGAGGCGATTCGCCGGATGCGATCGACTCGGCGAGTGGACCCGATTCGCTCGCCCTCCTTGCGGCGCGCCGCGAGCGTCGGCGCGAGGCCGCCGCCAGTCGCCGGCGACGACGTCGACGCCTGTTGTTCGCGATGCCCATCCTTGGCCTGCTCTGCTGGGCCGTCGTCTCGTACACGATCTGGATGCTGGAGCCCACGAGCATGCGGTTCGGGGCGCGCAGTGTCGAGTGGGTCAGGGCCGAGGTGCCGTTCGGCAACCCCGTCGTCGACGACATCGAGCACATCTACTACACCGCGAACGCACCGAAGAAAGGCGGGCCGGCGCCGAAGAGCCTGCCGGCAATCGGGCTGAGCCTGCCGCGACACCGGAAGGTCGCAGCCTGGCCACCGCCGATCAAGCCGGTCTTCGCTCACCGCCTGCCCGGAGAAGGAATCTGGAAACCGAGCGGGCCGTCGATCGGCGGCGGCCCGCCGGTGCTAGTGACGACCTTCCGCCCCGAAGTCGAATATCCGGAGCTGCTCGCCTATGTGGCCTGGTTCGACCACACACGCACCGCGATCGGGTACTACCCCGGCCGCTACGAGCCGCCCAACGCGGCTCTCCGCGGGCCGATGATGGTGCCCTACAGCCAACGCCCGCGCCTGCTCGCGACCTTCAACGGCGGCTTCACCTACGAAGACGGCGAAAACGGCTCGAACGTCAACGGCCACGTCAACGAGCCGCTCAAGGACGGCAAAGCCACACTGGTCGGGTATCGCGACGGTCGGGTCGACATCCTCAAGTGGAGCGGCGGCCCGAACGCCGGACCGGAAGTCGCATGGGCGCGTCAGAGCCTTGCTCCGATCGTCTGGAACGGACACCTCAACCCCGAGCTCAACGAAGATCCGAACAGCCCGGAATGGGGGTTCACACTCGGCGGCGTCACCCGGGTCTGGCGCACCGGCGTCGGCGTCGATCGTCGCGGCAACCTCATCTTCGTGGCGGCCGAAGGCCAGACGGTCATCAGTATCGCGAAGCTCCTCCGACACGTCGGCGCCGTGCGGGCGATGGAGTTCGACATCAACCCCGACTGGCACACCCTGATCACCTACACCCACCACAACCGACTCATCCCGCGGATGGTCGAGCCTCAGCCGAACCAGCCGCCCGATCGCTATCTCGTTCCCGACGACCGGGACTTCTTTGCCGTCTACAAGCGTCTGCCTGGACCGATCACCGATCCGCTCAAATAGGCACCATCGCCTCCGAGACGGGGTGAGGATACGCTCACAGGAGCGGCGCTATCCACGGGGCACCGTGATGACGAGGGTGCCTCCCGTAGGTGCCAAGACCCCCTCACCGCGGCAGCGGCGCGCCCGCCAGCGCGAGGATCGCACCGACCGCGCCCGCCGCCAGCAGCGTCCCCACGACGCCCCGCCGCGCCAGTAACAGCGCCGCCGCCGCGCCCGCCAGCACCGCCGCCTGCCAGCGCTCCGTCAGCGCCAGCGCCAACGGCACCGCCGAGCCTAGGATCGCGCCGATCGCCGCCGGGCCCGCGCCCGCGAGGAAGCCCCGCGCCGGCGCGCTCGCGCGCAGCGCCTCGAAGTGGCGCGCCCCGCCCAACACGAACACGAACGACGGCGCGAACGCCACCACCGCCGCCAACAGCGCCCCGCCCACGCCCGCCGCCGCGTAGCCCACCACCGCCACCGTCTGCACCAGCGGCCCCGGCGTCACCTGCCCTAGCGCCACCGCGTTCAAGAACTGCGCCCCCGTCATCCAGTGATAGCGCGCCACCGCGTCGTGCTGCATCAGCGGCACGATCACAAAGCCGCCGCCGAACGACAGCGCCCCCACCTTCAGCGCCACCCACACCAGCGCCGCCACCCCACCCATCGCCGGCGCCAGCGCCAGCGGCCACGGGAGGACCGCCCCCGCAGTCGCGCCACCGCTACGTACCCCCCTCCAAATCATCTCAAAAGATCCACAACCCACCAGCGCAAGCACCAGCCACGGGCCCAGCACCGCCGCGCTCACGCCGCCCACGAGCAGGTACGCCCACAGGCGCCCACCCGCGCCGCCCGCCGCACGGTCCGCAGTCGCGAGTGTCGCGCCCCGAGACCGCTCCGACGCAGCCGCCGCCCGCGACGCGCCCGCGCCACCCGCCGCCCGCGCGCGGCTCGCACCCAGCAGCAACAGCCCCGTCCGCACCGCCACCGCCGCCACCGCCGCGCCCGCCCCCGCGCCCGCGCCGCGCACCCACAGCGGCGGCGAGCCCGCCAGGAACAGCGCCCCCAGCGCCACGATCGCCACCAGGCCCGGCACGATGAACGCTAGGCCCCCCACCAGCGCCCCCGCCGCCCCCCGCACCCGCCACGCGCAGAAGATCGCCAGCTGCGTCGAGGACGGGCCCGGCAGCAGGTTGCACGTCGCGATCGCGTCTTCGAATTCCGCGTGCGCCAGCCACCGCCGCCGCGCCACACACAGCTCCCGCAGCAGCGCCATATGCGCCGGCGGCCCCCCGAAGCCCACGCACCCCAGCCGCCCCCACTCCCGCAGCACCGTCCCCAGCGACGGCGCCGCACCCAGGGCGGGCCCGCGCTCCTCGCTAGGCCCCGCCGCCCGCGACGTCTTCAGCTCGCGCCCATCCACGCGCGCAGGCTAGCTGCGCGCTCAGTACGAGAGCTTGCCGATCGTCTGCACCGTCAGCGCGTCCGTCTTGCGGTCGATCGCGCCGTACAGACCACCCGTCCCGCGCGCGTGCCGGAAGCGGCCCGTCCCGCCCGTCACGTACAGCGTCCCCCCAAACGTCGAGTACGCGCTCGTCGAGTGCAGCGCCCCGCTGCCCCGCCCCGAGATCGAGCCCCCGCTGCGCGGGTAGATCGTGAACTGCGCCGTCACCGTCGCCCCCACGTCAAAGCGCACCTTCACCGTCCCCGGCAGCGTCCCCGCCACCGCCCCTTCCTCCACGATCAGCGACCCCGACGGCTTGCTCGCCAGATGCAAGTGCCCCTCGTCCCGCACGTTCAGCGTCCCCGCCGCGTGGGCGAAAGGCATGGGCCCCGCGCGCACCGCGCGCGGGCGCGGGCGCGGGGCCGCGAGCACCGTTTGCACGTGTCGCGTGCCGCGCGCCGCGTCGCGCCCGAACGCCGTCGCGCCCACCAGTGCCGAGTACGCATAGAGCGCCGCGCCCGCCAGCAGCAGCGCCGCGATCCGCCCCGCCCGCCCGCACCGTCGTCCGCTCAACATCGATCGCCTCTCCCATCGCCGAAATACGCTCTCGCGGTCACATTATCCTAACCCCGCGAACCGCCTCCGAGTAGCGGCTGTCTCCTACTTTCCTCGGCCCGCCTACCACGACAAGCTTTCAATCCACGCGCCCAGCGCGGCAAGGAACGCCGGAAGAGCTCGACGCTCGCGCTCCACCGCCGCGTGCACCGCGCCGGGCTCGAGGAGCCAATACTCGTGCTGGCTCGAATTGCGCAAGTCAGCGACCTCGACCATCAAATGCTCAATCTCCTTTGGGTACAGATGCAGCGATCTGAGCTGGTCCGCCGCCGGAGTCTTGCGGTCCGCGGGAATCGCGCCCGCATCTTGCGCCACGCGGACACTCAGCGCGATCAAGGTCTGGCAAAGATTGTGCAGGTCGTCCATATTCGACCTCACCAGCATCGCCCGGTTGCGCTCATCCGCGTCCCGCGATCCCCACGCCGCCGCGAACGCCGAGGAGTCGAAGTCCGGAGGGAAGGCCGCAACCGCCGCCTCCAGCTGAGCCATCGTTCGCGCCGCCTGCGCCAGCGCGCCCTCGAAGGCCGCACGGCGCGCCCGCGCCGCCACGGGCGGGCGCGCAGAGCCGCCCATTATGCCGCCGCGCCCGGCGCGCGCAGACGAGAGCCAGCGAGATCACGAAAGTAGTCCACCGCCGCGCGCGCCTGCGCGCGGGACTCCTCTTCCAGCCGACCGCCCAGTGCCGCGCCCCTCCGCTTTATGTCCGCCCGCAGGCGCGACCACGCCCGTTCACGATCCACAAGCGGACGCCCGTCTCGCGCCACCTCCAGCGCCAGCCTCACATTGCGCCGCGCCGCCTCCAGCGGCACGACCTGGATCTCGACCGCGAGTCCTCCGCCCAGCCGCCCGCGCAGCGCCTCCAGAGCGCCCGGAGAGTCGCGGCGCAAGCTCACGAGCAGATCGACATCCGAGCTTCCCGCCGTCTCGTCCCCGCGCGCCACCGAGCCGAAGAGCACCGCCAAGCCCACGTTCGGCTCCGTACGCAGCGCCTCGCGCAGTTCCGCAACCAGCGTCCAATGACCACGCACCCAGTCCGCCTCGTCCTCAGATAGGAGAAGTCCCCGCGATCCCAGTCGCCGCGCCCTGATCAGATCGCCACCGACCGCTCTGCGAAGCGTCCGCTCACTGACCCCCACCTCGTCCGCCAACCGCCCCAAGAGCGAGCTCATGAGTCCATGCTAGCGCTCGTGTGTCCTCCGGATCCCGCATCCCGTAGCCCTGGCCTCGAAGTCCGGGGTCACGTCGGCGGCCGTTCCCCAGCGCCCCAGCGGTACCATGCCCAGGCACGCCGACGTAGCTCAGCTGGTAGAGCACTTCACTCGTAATGAAGGGGTCCGGGGTTCGAGTCCCCGCGTCGGCTTCGAAAGTTTTGGCTTGAATACTGGGCTTCCGGCTGACTCAGCGTAGTAGCAGCGAGGCGCAAGTCGGTCCGCATATGCCCGCTCCTGCTACCGCTGGTAGCAAATTGGTAGCACGATTGAGGGTTGCTGTCGGCGTCTACCCAGCATGGGGAGGGACCGGAGGGCCGAGAAAGGCTTCGATGGCTGCCCACGCAGCGCCGTGGGTCAGAGGCCCGAGTCGCAACGTCCAGCCGTCGCTCGTCTCCTGTCGAACCGACGCGGAGAGGTTCGCGGCCTGAAGGCGCTGTTGCTGTGCTTCAGCTCGCTCGAAGCCCGTAGCCGTGGTAGGTGGCGTCCAGGCCGTAGCGTCCGCCCTCGACCGGCCAGATCGAGAGGCGGTCGGGTGCGGCCAGAGGGCCGGTCTCCGCTGGCAGGACCATGTAGCTGGTTGGCTACGAGCCTCGGGACCGCTTACTCCGGGTCGGACGGCCCGAAGCGGTACTTGCGCATGTCTGTCGAGGGTGCGCCCGGCATCTCCCAGCCCTTCTCGCCAAGCGGCCAAGGTCGAGCCTTGGTACCCAGATCGATGACGCCACCCTCCTGAAGGATGACCTCGGCGTGTGGAACGCCGTCGTGCTCGATCTCAAGCGTGAGGTTGTTGGCTTTGTTGATCCGACACATTACGCGCCAGTGGCCGTCTTCCGTAATCGTCTGCATGTGGGCATTGTCCCAGGATGCCCAATCCGATGCGGTCCGGCCTCGGTCGATCGCACCAGCCGATACGCCGCGTACCCTGCCGCCGATGGTAGTCGCCAACGTATTGAATGTGGTGGGCGGAGTCGCGTCAGTGATCGCGGCCGGGGCTGCCCTCGTAACGGTGATCTACGCGCGGGCAACCGTTGTTCAGGCACGGGCGGCCCGCCGAGAGGCAAGGGACGCGCACGCCAAGGAGACGCAACAGCAGACCCAACTCCTTGAAGCGACGAGAATGGCCCACCAGCAGGAGATGAAGGAGCGTGAGAAGGCGCTGGCATCCGAGATGTTCCTACAGCGACTCGCCCATCTGGGGCGGGTCACGGATCTGCTCGGCGAAGTCGCCGATGTCGCTCGCATTGAGCAAGCTCATCCGCCCCCGTTGATCGAGGGTACACCGTTTAGGCTCACCCGGACTACCGGGATGCTCGCGCGTCTGGAGGCCGCGACCGTGATCTTCGAGTCACTTGATGGCCCATCTCTCGTCAAAGCCGAGCAGCTATCCAAAGAATGCCGCAGGGCCAGCACCCCGCCCATGAAGATCGTCGGTGACGCAATGGGTGCGCTGGACGAGATCACGTTTCTCGCAAAGGACAACGACCGGCTCGTGCAGCCACATTCGACCTCGGCGGAGCAAGACCCCGCATAAACGGCCCAGCGGTTCTTTACGCTGGTCGCGCTGCTCTCGCTATGTCTCGGCGGACCTCGCGCTCCATCTCATCGAGGCGGAGAGCCAGCATCCCCAGGATCGCCGACGCGGTATCAGCCGGGCGGACGTACTTCTGACCGCCACGGGGACCGGCTCCGGTGTCCCCAATGTCCCACAGCAGACCGCTCTCCCCATCGATCTGTTGGACGGTGATCCGTACCTCAAGCATCTTGCCGGGGCGCAGTGATCGTGGTCGTGCTTGGAACGGGAGAGCTTCCTTGAGCTTTGTCAGGTCGATCATGAGGTCTCCTGGCGGTCAGGTGATGTAACACATCGCGTGCTGGTGTCCGGCTGGATGGTGGGGTCCATCACGATGGCTCAGGTCCTCAGAGAACGTAGGTCACGGTGGTCAGGATCAGCCCAAGGATGAAGAGTCGTGCCGCGCGCTGCTCCCTCCGCAGTAGCGCTCGGCGGCGATCACGCTCCCGATCCTCGATCTCTGCGATACGTCCGGTTAGGTTGTCGGTCATTTTCTGTATGTCGCCCTGAATAACGGCAAGGCGCTCATTGGTCTCCTCACGGTGACGCTCAACCGCTGCGCTGAGTTCCCCGATTTCCCTGCCGAGCCGCTCGATCTCCGACTCTGGGTTCTTGATCGCAGTCAGACTGCCGCTGAGTCCCAGGCTGCTGCTGATCGCTCTGCTCATTTGCTTGGGCTGCGGCGGGGGTCCAAGCCAGAATGCGAACCAGTTCCAGATGCGTCTCGGCACGCCGTACTCAGCAAACTCGCGACCACGAGCGAGAGAGGCATCCACCAGCGCCCAAGTAAAGCCTGTGATCTGAAACCCAGCACCAGTCATTGCGAGCAGGAGGCGGACTGTGTTGGTGCTCATGGAGCGGCCGAATCGGTCGGCGGAACCTCTTGGCTGCCCGAGATGGCGTGAGACCGAGCAAAGAGTTTGTGCCTTCGGGGTAGCGGCTCGTTCAGCCTGAGTGCCTTGGCCGTGGCATCAAGATAGGCGTTCTCTGCGGAGAGGGCCTTATCCCAGGCGCGCGAGTAAGCTGCCTGTTGCTCAGAGTTCAATCCCTCGCCATCAGCTTCTTCAAGGATGGTGCTTAGCTCTGATACAGCCAACCAATACCTGCCCAAAGTCCGATACTCCGGCGCTTGCGAGCCCCTACGCACACCGACCCGATTCAACGCAAGCACTATGCTTTTATCCGTAACTCCTATACCTCTCTTGCTGCCAGGGCTTAGCTGTCCGAGATTCCGTACCTCAGTGCGAGCCTCGTCCATCGAGAGCAGCAGTTGGGCGACTTTAGATCCGCCGTCCTCAAGGACTGCACGAAACTCAATCGCCCTCTCCTCCCCTGACTGCCACCGACGCTCGCGGGAACCACTCCATGCCACTACAACAACGCCGCTGAGGCCGACCACGGCCGATGCGGACACAGACACGATCGCGACTACTTCGCTCACGACTTCATATCGTTACACGGCGCGCGGACGGCGGTAGCCTACGCAACGCTCAACGTAGTGCTTGGCTACTCCTTCTCGATCTTCTCGGCGAGACTTGCTAACTCCGAGACCTTGACTCCGAGGGCGGACGCGATTCGGCGGACGGTGCCCCAGGCCGGGTTGCGTCCCGCCTCAATGTGGCTGAGCCATGTCGGGTGGAGGTCGGCACCGTGGGCGACCTCCTCTTGGCTCATGCCGCGAGTGGTCCTGGCCTGGCGGATCGCTCGCCCGAGAGCGACTTGAGGATCTTTGCGTGGAGCCATGCCCGCAACCGTCGCGGGCGGGGCCAATCCGGTCCATAGAGTCCAACTCAAGTATCCTGTTGTCCGCAGGACGGTAATGGCCCGAGACGACGCGACGCCGAGCGTCGGTTCGGGGCAGATCAAAGCTAGATGGAGGTTGAGCGTGGCAGGGACAGAAGGTCGGTTCTGCTCTAAATGTGGGCAGTCCACAAGCATTGGAGATGCGTACTATCGATCATGTCGGCATCGGTCGGCGGACTCCTCGAAGGCGACGTCGGAAGCCGCGAAGTCCTACTCCACGATGCGCCTGGAAGTTCGTGCGCGGATTGGCCTCAGCATGGTCACGTTGTTGTCGGCAATAGCTGGTGTTCTGCTTCTCACCGGGTGTGGAGGCTCAAGTGGTCTAAGCAGTTCTTCGACATGCCTGGAATGGGGGAATGCCAGCACGAAGGAACGGGACACCTACGCGCCGGGCTCAGTGCCGCCCGAAACGGTCACGGAACACCAGGGCGGTGAAAGCGAACGACAGTTCGGCCCGTTCGAGCACTTGACCGAATCTGAGCCAGCCCAGAAGATCACGCATGAATGCGAAGCTGGAAGGGACACCGGCTCGGAACCTCACAGTATTGGGGAAGCAGGCTGATGAGTCTTGAGTCTCGTGGGGAGGTCGAGGGTGGGGTGGAATGGGCAGTTGTCCCGCGCCTCGCCGTGTGGTGTTTGTTCATCGCGTCCGGGCTCTTGGTGATCCCGCTCAGCGTCGTCATGTCAATCGCTTATTTTCCTGCCGGCGTTCCGATCTTCCTTACGTGGCTGGATTGGCTTTAAGGCATCCACTCTTGGATGCTTGGAGATACGAGCTTGCTCGCAGGGCCGGTCTCGCCTTCCTCTCGCCTGGTTCAAGCAGAGGGTATTGATTCGGTTCAATCAGGCTGCGTGAGCACCAGCGGAGCGCCAAAACAATGCCCGAGCTGCACCCACCTGTTCGACATCGAGCGAACGGTCTCCCAATTATAGTTGCACGCGCAAGCAACTTGTGATATCTTACGCAAATGCTTATGGCGAGGCTCACGATATGGATGCTGAGTCTCGTTACCCTGTCTCGCTTTGCTGATCGTGCTGTCAAGGTTCCAGGGCATTCGTACTTCAGGGAGTATCCGTGAAGGCACTCGGCTACATTCGCTGCTCCACAACGGAGCAGGCTCTTGACGGGCTGAGTCTTGAAGCACAGCGGAGCCGTATCACAGCGTGGTGTGAGGCAACGGGAACGGAGCTTGTCGAGGTCATCGAGGATGCCGGGGTAAGCGGCACGAAATCGCTTACTGACCGGCCGGGCGGTGCTCGCATTGCCTCGTTGCTCGTCACGAGAAACCCTGCCGTTGAGACGGTTGTTATCGCACGGTTGGATCGCCTCGGTCGGGATGCGGCCGAGACCTTGAGCTACCTTCGCCAGTTTGCGAATGGCTCTCTTGGATTGGTGTCAGTTGCCGATAGGATCGATCTCGGCACTCCCCAGGGACGAGCTATGGCGCAGATGTCAGCAGTCTTTGCCGAGTTGGAGAGGGCGCTGATCGCGCAACGAACAGCGGATGCCCTGGCTGAGCTTCGCTCGCAAGGGAAGGTATACGGTGCTGTGCCATATGGCTTCCATCGAGACGACGATCGCCTGCTCCCTGACGAAGGCGAGCAGCACGTCCTCACCCGGATCGAGAGGCTGCGCGGTCGCGGTCACAGTTATGACCGAATCGCTCGATCTCTGAATGGGTCCGGTGTCCCGGCAAAGCGTGGAGGCAGGTGGCACGCGATGAGCGTCCGGTCGGTAATGCTGACGGCCGTCAAGGTGGGCGTGTAAACGCTGATGTCGGTATGACTGCCAAGAATCTGAGACCAGCGAAAGACCGATGCCAGTGTGGGGCGTCGCTCATGTGGGAGAGCCGTGAGACGCCCGGCGGAAAGCGAACGCTGGCGCTCTGCATAAGCTCCGAGTGCGGCGCCGTCACGTCTCCAGCTCACGATCCAGAACCCGAGCGCGCTTTGGAGGCGTTTCTTATGGGTGAGGATCGGCCTCCTGAGCGCGAGCCCGTGCATGAGTGGGACTTCAATGGCTGACCTCGATGTCGCGAGGGAGATCGCGCCGCCGGAGCGCGTCTGCGTCGTCTGCGGAACGTCGCTCGCCAACCACCGATCCGATGCCTTCTGCTGCTCAGCCTCCTGCCGTGCAGAGAGAAGCCGCGTCTCGGCCATTCTGCGGGGAGTTTATTCCGGTCCCTATCGATCCCTCAGGGAACGCGACGAAGCCCGTCATAAGCGCACAGGACGCGGCTCAGAGGTTGGTTCGCGACCGGGCGGGATCTCGAAGGAAGCCGCAGCCGCATAGCACCATGAAACCAGCGACCCCGGCGCCGTTACGAGCGACGCCGGGGTCTTACACGGAAAGGACGCACCTTCCCATGCAGAGCGAATCCAATCAGGACCGGGGCGCAGGGAGCCCGCTGGTCGAAAAGCTGATCGTGCTGAGCGTGCTCCGCGACGATCATCCCGATAGCTGGGCGATCGATGAGCTGCACGCCGATATCGGCTACGGCCGGGAGGACATCACCGAGGCGGTAGACAGCCTGAAGGCGGTCGGCGTGGTCGTTCTTGCTGGCGAGAAGGTGCGGCCGTCGCAGGCCACAGGCCGCATCGACGCCCTCGACATGATCTGCATATGAGGGGGCGAGAGACGCACGATGACCCGGAGTCGATCGCTCTGGGCCAGGGGATTCGCCGCCTGCGTCAAGCCCGGCACCTAACGATCCGGGCCGTCGCCCACAAGGCCGGGATGTCCACGAGGCATCTCGGCACGATCGAGCGGGGGCACGGCAACCCGAGACTGGAGACGCTGTTCGGGATCGCGAGAGCGCTCGGCATCACCTGCGAGGAACTCATGAGCGCCGCTGAAGGGGAGGCGTGATGTTCCCGGTCCTGCCGCGCACCTTCGCCTGCCTGCTGATCTTCGGCGACGAAGCCATCGAAAGGGAAGGAGGCGATGCATGAAGGCCACGAATGGCAGCGACGCCTACACAGTCGAGCACGCACGACTGCTGCTCTCGTTCGGCGAGAAACTGCGCGCTGAGCGCGAGCACCGCAACGTCTCGCAGGAAACGCTCGCGGAGATCGCCAACGTCCACCGAACGCATCTCGGAGCCCTGGAGCTGGGGCAGCGCGACCCGCACCTGTCGATGCTGCTGATCCTCGCCGACGCGCTGGAGGTCCCGCCGGGCACCTTGCTCGCAGGTCTGTTCGTGCCGAGGGAGCGCAAGGCCCCAACGCATTCCAAGATTGGCCGGCGGCGAGACACGACCGAAGACGAGGCGTGATGTCCAAGTACGACGGAAGTGAGCAGGACCGGCACGCCGCGAGCGCCGCGTTCGGGCAGCGGCTCCGCGAATTGCGCGCGGAGCACAGCGTCTCTCAACACGACCTCGCACGCAGAACGGGCATGTTCTCGACAGAGATCGGCCGCTACGAGCGTGGCTCTCGCGAGCCCCGGCCGACGACGATCCTGCGCATCGCTCGGGGTCTGGGCGTGCAACCGGGAGCGCTGCTGGAGGAACTGATCCCGGCGACCGAAGATGAGCATGACGTGAGGCAATGATTCGGTAGAGGTCGGCCGGGAGGCGGAACGCCGCTCGATGGGCAGAGCGACGACGATGCGGTGAATGGCGCATTTTCCTGGGGAAGCCCCCCAGGAAAGCCGGCTCTCGTGCGCGTGACAACGTCAAACTGCCATCAAACATTCAAGCGTAAGAAATAACCTGCCACCCATCAACCTACGGTTTGCAGGCAATTCCCGCACTAACCTGCCAGAGTCGGACATTTTGAGCGTATGACAAGCTACCAGCCCCAAAGCCGTCCGAGTTGATAAGAATGCTTTCTGCCGCGAGCATAAGATTGGCATTCCCGATAACAGATTATGCGCTCACCGATGGGTTGTATATAAGTGTGTTACCTAATGCCGACAGGCGTCTTACCCCTTAGGTATTGGGGTCCTATGTGCTATCCTCGGGTCGAAAATGTCAAGTGAGTTTATGTATAAATCACGCGGTTCCAGAATCCTACGAACAGACGCTGTAGCGGCTCTGAGTTTGAAGGCCCGACCGCCGGATTTCCCCAGGGGCGCAATGAGTAATCGTAAGACGGTAGATGAGATCAGTGGCTTGCCGCGTGTTGTCTCGATCAGAAGTGACGTTGGACGCATGCGAAAAGCCTCAGACCCCAAGGTCGGGCTCTCTATGAAGGCGTTGGACGCACTTCGCATTGGCTTACCTCCTCATCCTGGGTTTACGCCTCAAGAGCGCATCGCATTGGCTGTCACCTCTACGCAGCCTAGCCAGCACGTGACCATCACTACTCCCGGGGGCGCAACCCATCAAGAGTTGGCTCGTGGGTTTCGCAAGTTGGTTCCACGCATCGAACGCAACGCACACAGGCGCAAACAACCCTTGATCTATGTCGGGAACTACGCGAAAGGGCGTGGTAACGGCGGCTATCACTTGCACCTGCTGCTGTGGGAGGAGCCATATATGTGTGTATATCGAAGGCAATGCCTCGCTGCCGGCTTGGGGAGGGCCAGGAATACACACATCGACCCGGTGCCCGAGATGGTCTTGTACAGCACCTCGTACGTTTTAGGCCAGCATGAGTCTGTCTTTGGCACCGATGTGCATCTGCGTCACCGACCACGAGCGAAGGGCAAGCGAAGTTTCATCTGTCCTCAAGGGAAAACCCTTGAGACGTATCACCCCGAACTTTTTTATGCCCTCCAGTTGGCGAAAGACAAGTCTGTGACTGACGAAACACTGGTCTCAGAGTGCCCCATCTTTATATAGGGGTTTACATTGACCATATGGGCGTATGAATAAACTCTCCCACCAAGAAAGGACAGCAATGCAGAGCAACGAAGATCAGTGGACGACGACCATGAAAGCAGAGGACAGTGGTGAGCGTTACGCTGTCGGCTTTCACACGGTATCCGCAGTAGCAAACATGGTGGGGGTCAGTAGCGACAGCATCAGGCGCGCAATCGCCTCAGAGTCGCTTCCTGCCTACAAGATCGGGCGTAGCGTACGAGTGAGATATAGCGATTTAGAGGAATGGCTGGAGGCCAATCGCTATCAAGCCTTAGAATCGGTCACACAGAACGTCACGGTCCCCGCTACCGTTGACTTCCGTTGGTGACGGGCGCCAGGGCAGAGCATGTCGATAACGAAGATCAGGACTCGCGGCCGAGACCGTTACCGAGTTCGCTACCGTGAGCCAGGTAATCGCAGTCCACTCAGCAAGACCTTTGATCGCAAGACCGAAGCCGAGGCGTTCGAAGGCGCTGTCAGAGATGCAAAGCGCGGAGGTGTGCAAATCCGCAAGGCGTCGAATCAGAGCTTGGAGTCATTTGGCGTGGAGTATGTCCAGAAGTACGCCCGCGTAGAGCTAGCGGCAGCAACCCAAGCCACGAATCGAGTTCTCTGGAATCGATACGTTCTCCCGAGGCTCGGCAAGCGACAACTTACTCTTCTCGCTCATCAACCGGAGATCGTCCAGGAGTTCAAGGCTGAGTTGGTTGCTGACGGCGTAGGCGATCCAACGATCAAGCGCACTCTGGCCGTTCTCTCGGGAGTTCTCGGCAAGGCGGTCGAGTGGAATCGCATCCCGACGAACCCTGTCTCAACAGTGCGTAAGCCATCCGCGAAGCGAAGGCGAGTTGTCCGACCGCTTGCCCCCGAGACAGTCGAGCATCTGCGTGGCGCAATGCCGTCAGAGGCCGATAAGAAGTTCGTATCGCTCCTCGCCTACAGTGGCCTCAGGCCGGGCGAGGCGTTGGCCCTAGAAGGCGCCGACATAGCCAGCAAGACCATCTCCGTGACGAGGGCGCTCAAGCTGGACGGTCTCGGCGACACGAAGACCCATAAGGCGCGCTCGGTTTCGCTGCTTGCAGCGCTCGCAGACGATCTCGAAGGCATCCAAGTTGGTCTGGTCTTCCCAGGCCACGATGACGAACCGTGGACGCCCTCCGCGTACCGCAACTGGCGTCAGCGAGTTTGGCAGCCTGCCTGCGAGACGGTTGGCGTCGGCACGATCAGGAAGACGAAGGTCAACGGCAAGACCAAACGCTCCTACGCCGGAGCGGTGCCCTATGACCTACGCCACAGCTTCGCCTCGCTGATGTTCCACGAGCAACGCAACCCGCTGGAGATCGCCGACATGATGGGCCACAGCCCGCAGGTTCTCTTCTCGACATACGCCCACGTGATTGCCGAGCTTCGAGGTGCGAGTCCGGTCTCAGCCGAGGAGCAGATCCAAGCCGCTCGATCTCATGTCGGAGGTGGGGATGGTTGAGCGTCGCCGGGTCGTCGGACGCTTGGTCTCGCCGCTCAGCGGTCGTATGCTCGTCCACGCGGCAAGACGCGGACTATGGTGATGATGAGCTGCCGGTCTTCGCGCTCGAATCGCACGCGCCAGTCGCCGACCCGTAGCCTGTACTCGTGCGAGCCCTGAAGTCGCTTAATGTCGCCGGTCAGCTCCGCGCCCTGGGCGAGCCGTGCGATGGCGCGCAGGATGCGCTGTCGCGTCGGTGGGTCGATCCTACGGAGATCCTTGCGAGCGCGGTCGTCAATGACGACGTGCCAGTACGGCTCGCTCACAGATCGCCGTCGAACTCAGCGATCACGCTCTGAAGGGGCACGGGCTCGATGCCCCGTTCGCGGTCGGCGCGAGCCTCGGCGACTGCCCGGCGCTCCTCATCGGTCTCGGGCTCGTCATCGAGCGGCGCGTGATCGAGCATCCAAGCCACCGGGTCGCCGGAGGACTCGGCGAGCGTACGAAGCGCCACCATCGCCTCCTCATCGCTCATCGTCTCGACCGCGTTATGCAGCCGCTCCTTCACAGTCATGGCCTAAACGTAGCATCGACGCCACGAGGCGACGAGTCGTTCTCCTGCTGCCACGTCGGCCCCGCAGCCCACAGCGCAGGGGTGCTGGTAGCAGGGTGGTAGCACCCCGAAAGCCGTTCTGGGCAGAGTATGGCTCCAACAAGCCAGATCGGCCTCCAGATCCAGATCACTCGTAATGAAGGGGTCCGGGGTTCGAGTCCCCGCGTCGGCTTTCCTGTCTTCGCCTTGGGGTTAGCTTGGTTGCTGGGGATTCGTCTCACACGACATTGGCAGAGAGGGGTCCAAGTAGAGACCAAGCCAACTACATCTGAGGAAAGGCCGCCCAGCCTTCATCGGATGCGGCGCGGTCATCCTCGGCGTAGGGCTCGTCGTCAAAGGGGGCAGCCTCCAGGGCCGGGTCGCCGGAGGACTCGGCGAGCGTACGCAGCGCCACCAGCGCCTCCTCCTCGCTCATCGTCTCGACCGCGCTACGCAGCCGCGCGCGCCCTCACAACCCCGCCAGCACCTCTAACAGCGACGCGCCGTGCTTCTCGCAGAACGCCGGGCCCACGCCGCGGATCGCGAGCAGCTGCTGCGTGTCGCGCGGGTGTTGGCGCACGATCTCCGTCAGCACCGCGTTGCTTGCCACCGTGTACGCCGGGTCGCCCGCCGCGCGCGCCAGGCGCCACTCGCGCAGGCGCTCGAAATGCGCCTCCTGCTCCGCGTCCAGCGGCGGCCCCGCGTCGGCGCTGCCCGCGCCGCTCCCGCCGCCGCGCGCGCGCCGCGTCTGCACCGGCGGCGCCGCCAGCGCCCGCTCCAGCTCCGGGTCCGGGTCGCACACGTCGCAGCAGCGCCCCGTCGGCGCACCCTCCTCGGGGTCGCCGAAGTGGTCCAGAATCTGCCGCCGCCGGCATTCACCCGCGCTGCTCATGTAGCGCTCGATCGAGCGGTACGCCTCCCAGCTGCGGTCCTTCGCCGCGCTGATCGCCGCGTACGCCGCCCGCGAGCTCCCTTCGCCCGTCAGCCGCACCCGCAGATCCCCGCCCGGCCCCGGGCTCAGCTCCACCGCGCCCGCCCGCTCCGCGATCGAAAGCAGCACCCGGTCGCGCTCCCCCAGCGTCCCCGCGCCGATCTCCGCGACATCCCCCTGCGCCCACTGCCGCAGGCCCGCCACGTAGCGCCGCACGTCTTCCACCCGCGTCTCCCGCTCCGTGATGAAGCGGATCAGCCGCCCCAGGTCCATCCGCGCCGCCAGCAGCAGCGCCCGCGCCGGCTCACCGTCGCGCCCGCCGCGACCCGCCTCCTGGTAGTACGCCTCCAAGCTCGTCGGCAGCGCCCAATGCGCCACCGTCCGCACCTCCGCCTTATCCACCCCCATCCCAAACGCGTTCGTCGCCACCACCACCTCCGCCGCGCCCTCCATGAACGCCGCCTGGCTCGCCCGCCGCGCCTCCGGCGCCATCCCCGCGTGGTAGGCCACCGTCGCGATCCCCCGCTCCGCAATCAGCTCCGCCACCGCATCCGTGTCCTTGCGCGTCCCGCAGTACACGATCGCCGGCCGCGCGCGCGGGTCGCCCAACACGTGCAGCAGCGCCGCCCGCTTGCGCGCGATCGCGCCCTTGCCCTCCACGCTCACCACGTCGAACGCCAGGTTCGGTCGGTCGAAGCCCGAGCGGATCGACAGCCACTCCCGCAGCCCCAGCCGCTGCGCGATCTCCGCCGCCACCGTCGGCGTCGCCGTCGCCGTCGCCGCCATCACCGGCGGCCGCGGCGGGTCCGCCCCCTCGTAGCCGCGCGTCAGCGACGCGATCGCATTGTGCAGCCGCAGGTAGTCCGGGCGGAAGTCGTGCCCCCACTCCGCCACGCAGTGCGCCTCGTCCACCACGAACAGCGCGATCCGCCGCCGCGCCAGCGCCTCCCGAAACGCACGCGAGCCGAAGCGCTCCGGCGCCGCCAGCACCAGCTGCGTCCGCCCCTCCCCGATGTCCGCCAGCGCCCGCGCGTTGTGCCCCTCCTCCATCCCCGACGCCAGCATCGCCGCGTCCACCCCGCCCTCCCGCAGCCGTCGCCACTGGTCCGCCATCAGCGCGATCAGCGGGCTCACCACCACCACCAGCGAGCGCTCACGCTCCCCTTCCGTCGCCAGCGCCGGCAGCTGGTAGCACAGCGACTTCCCGCCCCCCGTCGGCATCACCACCAGACTGTCCCGCCCGTCCAGCGCCGCCTGCACCGCCTCCCGCTGACCCGGGCGGAACTCGCGCAGCCCAAACTGCCGCAGCAACTCCTCCGGCGTCGCTCCAGGATGGGTCGCGGTCGCCATGACCCTCAAGCTAGCGCGCGCCACCGTCGGGACGCTCAGCCGCGCCCGCCCCCGCGGCCACCCGCGCCCTCGCTCCGCCCCGCACCCGCACCCGCACCCGCACCCGAACCCGAACCCGAACCGGCACCGGCACCCGAACCTGCACCCGCACCTGCACCGGCACCGGCACCGGCACCGGCACCCGCAT